>OCPT01001024.1_pt1 | contig 17932 bp, 15 predicted proteins | sample 1538741 | NCBI WGS metagenome assembly OCPT01 (sample SAMN04571723, study PRJEB22368) | human gut metagenome | biome: human gut; material: stool | host: Homo sapiens | place: Luxembourg | collected 2012-12-06 | reverse complement strand
GTTGCTGGCAGATTTCATCGAAAGTAATCCTGTTGCCCATACGCTACGTAATATGCATATTTATAAACAAGCAAGTTGATATTTATTCACTTGCGAAACTTCAGTTATAACACATTTCAGGTTCTTCTATATTAGGCGGCAACTTACCTGTGATAGAACGATGTTCTTCCATTTGGATGTAAAGATAGGATTTTTTCATCTTTAATAGTTTATCAACAATATCTTTACGTAAAAAGAAGAATGTACTATCATCACAAATAAAACTGGCAGACACCTCTTCATTAGCAAAGATATATGCTAGTCTATCAATATCAAATGTCAATTCCAACATTTGGCATATTTCGGAAGAAAGACAGACAAGATTTTTGTATTTGAACCTTTTTGTTGTCCATTCAGAGAAACAATATTTAACAAGAATACTAGCATTATCTTCAGTAAAATCCGTCTGTGTATCTATGAGTTCGCGCCATGATAATTCCCCCAAAAAGGCATGGTTATATTCTCTGGGGAATTCTACATATTCTGGATCAACTTTATCAGGAGATATATCCTTTTGTATAAGAAGAGCATTCCATTTCAAATATATATCAGCATGTTTTTCACTCATCATCTGGTGACAAGTCCCATAAAGCAAAATCCAGTCGCCATCTCTATCTGGCAGTTTTTTTACAATTTGACCAGCTTGCCATTCAGACAAATTTGCTTTAATCCAGTTTGCCAAATCTTCATTTCTTTGAGGTAGTAAGAAAATTGTGAATAAGTTTCTCTTTTGTGGGACTATTGGGAAAGACGGATCTATTCTTACGAGAGGTGTACGAAATGTACCAACATACTCATTTCCAAGATTACCATTCAGTAATGACCACCCATAAAGTTCATACAATGCAGCCTGCCCATATTTAAATGCATAATTATTTTTGAATTGTCTACGCTAGCTAACTTTTTCATGTTCTGCGTTTTGTAACATGGAACAAACATCTTGGTCATAACCTAAGCGCTCCGCCATATTTTGCAACATACCATAAATCTGGCTAGAAGTATAATTTGCCTCATGGTAATAATCTGGTATAAAGAGTGGTCTTATATAAGATTTGTCGTAATCATAATCATATACAGAAAACAATGCCCACTCCTTTTCTATTTTCCCTGACCATTTCATATCAACATACTTATACAACAATTCTCTATTTTGCTGCTGACAGAAAGTAACTTCAGCATAACTATAAAGCGTTTCCAAATCATCCAATAGAACAACATTGGTAGTGGCATGATTTTTCAAATAGTTTTCTAATATATCGATACAGTTCTTTAATGTTTCCCAATCTTTTGAGTGCAGTCCTAAGCCTGTAACAACGGATATAACAGCCTCAAGTACAAAAGGATCACATGTATATAGCAATAATGAGCAAATGCGCAAACCTTCATCATTATTTTCCTTTATTATCAAAAATGCCTGTTTGCAAAATTTCTCTCTAAATTCTATATCAGTGATGCCACACATTAGCAATGCAAATGCCAGCAAATCTGCATTTTTGAATTTATTTGAAACAAATCGGTCATGCAATATGGAATATGCTTTTTGTATAACATCATAAGTTGCAAATTTACTATTCCAATATTGGTCCAAAATACTTCCATCCTGTTTTGTAAAAAATGGAAGAAATGAAGACATGTAAGCTATATTATAAGTACATACCTTTTCATACAAAGTATCAAATAGGTGTTCTTTTATTTTTATTTCACATTCTGTTCCTGTCAATATTTTGATAAATGATTTTCGTCCTTTATCATAAGTAAGGAATATATCCAAGTTATCTATAGCAGCATTTATGACTTCTGGATTTGGCATTATTTCGAACCATTCTTTGTGATAATGTATAGGTACGAGATAGAAAAGACTTTTTATTATATCTTCTGCCAGTGTATGACGTTTGTCTCCAAAGAACTTTCCTTTATTACTATCTATAAACAACTTGAAATCTTCATCCTCACCACACTTATGCAGTATACATTTTGCTATGTGGAAACCTGCGACCATATCATAAGTGTACTGCACTTGTTCTTCACCATTGTTTTTTTCAAAAGTAAAGCACAAGCCTTCGTTTATTAGATCGTAGACTTTGTCATCAAATATTTTTGCAAACTGATTGTAAAAATCAAAATAGCGAGTATCGTTTTCAAAAAGAATATAAGATGCCCTATAAAGATTCTCTTCTAATTTATGCTTCGCCAGTTTGTCTACCTTACCTTTATGCATGGCTATATTTGACAATAGTTGATTACTATAATCAGCCATACACGAAACTAAAGAATAGTTGTTGACGACGATATTACTTCTGTTTTTGTTCGTAACACAGAAGATTTTAAGCAGCAATGGGTTTTCAAAAGCTTCAAAATTTTCAACAGTAGCATTACGTATTTCATATTTACTGAAATATTTATCCACGGTTACTTCCAAATCCTCTTTTACCAAACCATTTAGTAATATATGGTTATCCACCTCTGTATAATTATCCACCCCATATATAGCTTGTAAGTAATCTGTCTTATCACGGCAGGTAGTTACAAGAAGCAAGTGAGAGTGCTTATTCAACAGAACTTTTAACGCAGGTAGTTCTTCTTTCCATCTTTCCTCATTTGGTGCAGTTTCATTTAAACCATCAATAATAATAGGCAACTTACAATGATGGACTTTGGCCAAGAAATCCAAGCAATCAAACACGTCAGAAAAAGACATACTACCATTAAGGTCTAATTTTTCTAATACAAGAGATTGAAAACTATGACAATTTCGGAAAGAACTTCCCGTGAGAAACAATACAGGCTTATTTCTCTTCAGAATATTATCCGCCAGAGAACACGTCAAATGTGTCTTTCCATACCCAGGTTTTGCAAAGACCGGGAAATATTTTCTAGTTAACAATAGAAGGAAAGAAGACAGGTTTTCTTTAGAAAAATCCTCATCTTTAGTCAAAAAACTCTCTAAAGTTCTCGCTCTTCCTGCCAATTCTATCAGATAATTATCCAATCCTCCATATTCGTCATGCTCATTAGAATATATTTTTTGGAATTCTTCATTGATAATTTGAACACGACTTTGTCTATTATTACGATATTCATCGATCAGAGATAGCAACTCTCCTGATTTCGATACAATATTGTCCCTGTTATTATATAGAGAGTATATCTTATCTATAAGCTGATAACGTAGTTTAAAATCTTCTTGGTAATAATTAATAAAACGGTCTGATAATTTACTGTATCCCCAACCTTCAGTATTAAGAATAGGTTTCTTCCTATCATTATCAGCATGTTTCTTCAATCGACTAATAAAATCTTTAATTTTATTATTGGCAATATTGTCATCTACAATACTTAGTAGAGAATTTTCGAAATCACTAGCCGTATGAAGATCTACATCATATTTACGTTTAAGTCCTTCCAACGTGATGCGTGAAATATCACAGAGTTGTTTTAGATCTATAAACTTCTCGCCAAAATAGTATTTGAAAATTCCATTAAATAGGGATGGATCCTTTAAGTAAAAGTCCTCAAATATCTCTCTATGCCAGCTTGCAAAATCACAAGAGCAATTGATTGTTCTCAAATCGGCAATCAATTTATCCCACTCTTTTTGAACAAAACTGCCAGGTGTACAAACTATCCATAATTTTAAATTGGGACGATATGACATTGAAACGTCAAAACCCTTTCGAAGTTCTTTCTTGTGGTCTGCATCCAAAGGAGAATTGCTATCATCTTTTGTTCCTCTCCAATACTTAGCTTGCCATCCTAAGACATCACCTTGATTATAGGTTTTACCTCCAAAAGTTAAGGGCTTTTTTAGTTCTATATAAAACTCAGAACCTGGTGTATTATAAAAATACTCCATTTTCCCATAATCTTCAAACATACAAGAAGCAACATGAAAACAAAAATGCTCAAACTCCAATCTTTCATCTCCATGGTTCTTCAATAATGTCCAATTTATAATTTCACTCATGACAAATCGTTATTTGTGGGTAATAGGGACAATTCCCATGACATAAACTTTTATGTATACAGTCCACAGAGCAGTTAGATTTCCACTTTGCTCGATAGGAGTTAAACTTATGGTTCCAAATATCATAGAAAGCAAAATCTTTCAAGCTATAAGAATCCTTTCCTGCACTAAAGGAACATGGAGATACATTCATTTTATGGTCTATATAAACTGAAAAGAAAGCACCTTCACATGTATCGATAAATGAAGGATTTATATGTGAAAATTTTAACAACATAGGCACAAAGCAAGCATCAAAGCCAAAACGAGGTCTGGCTATAGACGTTTCGTCAACAAGAGATAAGAACGCACGAAAAGACTTGCTATCTTGAATAACATCTTTTGCATTTGCTCTACCAGCAGGTTTATAAGTCAAAAAAATAATGGCATTTATACCATTTAGCTTTTCATTATAACATCCTCTCAGAATCATACACGCTTCTTCTAAATTATTCTTAGACAGCACATAATGAATATTTGTCTTGATTCCTGCATCTATTAGAAAAGCAAGTTTCTTCAGTTCTAAATCAGCCATAGAACTTACAGACAAAGCCACAGCACCTATTTTCCCAGATAAGCTACCGCAAATCTTAGGAGTTAATAGCATTCCATTGGTCGTAAAGTTTGGAACTATTGAGCGTCGGCAAGTTTCCGCTATGATTTCTAAGAAATTTGGATGTTCAAGAGGTTCCCCACCACCTAAGGCGACTTGAAAAACATTACCATATTGAGGATGATTCATAGAGTCTAATATGCGGCAATAATCCTCTACACTAAGAAATTCATTATTAATGCAACTATCTTTATAACAAAACGAACACCCCTTTGAACAATGATTGGATATAGATATATCTGCCAATTCTGGTACAGGGGCCCATGTCGGATTATCCTTTATTGTAGTTCCCCATCGCATTGTCATACCTGTTGTCGGGTCTGCTATAAAATGATAGTCAGCAATATGTCTTTCTAACATAATTAATACAGTTCTACTTGAGTTGCTCCAAAGCCATTCAATAAATCACTTATCTTCCTATTAAGTATAAGTTCTCCTTTTATATAGGCAAAAAGATCAGCCTCGTTCATCTTCAAAGGATCTGTATTGTCACCATTCATTTCCAAAGTTTCTTTTGAAATAGAACTTTCATCATCGGTATTAAACTGCATTAAGCAAGAATAAATCTCATGCTCGTGAAGATAACTTACCGTTCCATTTTCTAAAAGATAATTCTTCAATGCTTCTGCAATGCGAATGATACCCTTCATGTTTTTAGATTCTCGGAAGTTATCCAAAAAGCAATTTACAATATTTAAATTCATAGTCACTATATAGCTTACAGAACTACTATTTGTGACAAAATCTGTACGTAATTTCATTATATATTCCTCATTAATTATTATTCTCATTAATTTTGCTCCAGTCTCGGTTCATCAGTTCCTCTATCATGCCATAAATTTTTTTAGCATATCTCGTTCTGGCATGATTGTCATAGAGCGTACCACTCAGGATACTTTCATAAAATAGGATGACAAGGCTTTCAGCCTGACACCTGATTCTCCTATATTGCCTTTCATCATACTCCTTGTTGTGCCAGTAGTAGGCACCCGCCCAATTACGCTGATGATCATTCAGAATCTCTGAAGTAAGAAAAACATACTTTATCAAAGTAGCCTTCCTACCCTTCATCAATTCGTTTATCTTGCTGTGGAATACCAAAAAGGCATTGAATGACATGCCCTCCATGACGGCTTTCAATTCAGCACTCTTTTTCTTGACAAGAACCTGATCTGCCTCCACCTTCGCAGCAATCTCATTCTCCTGCTTGATCTGTTCTTCCAGATAGGTAGTGTCCCATTTCCTCCAGATGAGCTTCCTGATATAGACATCCAGTTCCAAGGCCAACTTACCTTCCAAAGTCTCCTTTACCTGAAATTTCTCATCCAATAATAAGTCGCGCATCTTCGATAACAACTGATAAACAGTTGAAGAAATCACCTCCCGCTCAGCAGCAGCATCTTCTCCAGCAATTACCTTGTCACCCAAGCAAGCAATATTCTTCTCCAATTCCCCCAACTCATCGGAAGAAAAGAACCCAAATTGCTCCAACTTGCTCATCATGCCATGAATTTCAAAATACAAGGCATTGCAGAATGTGACAAAATCCATGTCTTTCAGCGACTTCATGAAGATAGGAAGATAGCAGATGACAGGATAAACCTCCATACTCTGAGGCATCTCTATTTCCTTCGGCAACTCCACACCCGAAGCCTTGCCATCTTCTCTTGCTGACGATATAATCTCACCAGTCTCAGGATTTCGGGCATCGAGATAATTGCCAAAGTCAAACCCCTTGTCAATTGAGTCCATACCCGTCAACTCCTTCAACAACACCTTCGGCTGCTTGGCATCGCTCTTCATGATTTCCTTGAACACGTCCACGCTTGCCATGCACAGATTACCTACGGCAGAGGCAAACGCCACGTTCATCAACAGATTACCATGCAGTAGATCATCAAACTTTTCTCCATAGATGCGCATGGAGATGTACCATTCCTTGGGATTCCCCTCAAAGCCGATAGCAGATATGTGAATGTCCTCAGCCGTATCAGTATGCTGTCCATACAAACTGCTGATAACTGGATATTTCTTCCGGAAATGTTTTTTGATGATCTGTTCGTAACGGTCATAACCATTCTCAGCAAAATCAAGTACATGCGCCCATCGGCAACAAGCCATGATGTAACCGTCATGGTTCAGAAAATTCATGTTGAAGTACTGGTGCTCGTTGATTCTCACCGTCACCTCCAACTGCTTGTTGGTCTTTTTGTTGAACGCAAACGTGCCTTCAGACGGAAAATCCAAAGGCACACTCGTTGTAAACACAGGTAAAATTACAGGTGCATTTCTCATCATGTCCTATATAAATGTCAGTATGTAAAGTCAAAAATAATCAGGAAAAAATATCTACATCAGAGAGCATCCAATTCATTCGGCTCACGAACCACAGCCAAAGGCTCCCCATGAAAAGGCTCCACCGGCATCAAATCCATCAGTTTCTTCTTCATGCCCCGATGATTTGGGTATTGAACAGCCGTCTCTGCAATGAAACGACATACCTCCTGCCTCTTCTCCTCATGGTTCCAAGCCTTGACAGCAACCACCAAAGCCTGATAACTGTCAAATAACAGCTTACCAATACGCCTTTTGTATTCACCAACCAAATCCAGTATATCGTCTCGGTTGATGAGCAATGGTATATGCTTGCACAGCGCCATGGCGATGCCATAAGCAGCATCAGGTCTATTCTTGGCCAGTATCTGTGGAATGGACTTCTTGTGCCAACGTTCCAAAAGCCGCAGCAGAGCCATGAAGTCATCATTGTCCCTTGGCTCAAAACTCACTTCCTGCAGGAGATACTTAGAGTATTCCTCCTCATAATCCACACTCAGCCCTTTGGGAATATAGTTGATCCTCGGCCGCTCCATCCGAGCCCAATACCGCTGTCTCTCCATCATCCGCTTGCGCTGCTCATCATTTTTGATGCGCACCAGCTTCTCATAGCTCACCATCGTCTCAATCTCCCTGAACTCAGGAGAATTCATCACCTCTGCCTTCAGATGCTTCTTGATGAGTTTCTCCAAGTAACGCCTCCAAACCTCTTTGTTCTCTTCGGTAACAAAGGATGGGCATTGCTCTCCGTAACAAGTCTTCCAGGTGAATGGCTCAATGTCTAGATGCCAGAGAAAGGATTTATGTTGTGGGTTATTGATTTCCATATTATCATTTTTTACGAAATGCATTTTCAGCAAGCTCCTTCGTTATTTCTACTTTTCGTTTAATAATCTCTTGCTTTATTTCTTCAGCATATTTCAATTCTCCAATATTCAAACAATATTGATAGAGTTTTTGCAACTTAGTAATAACATCCATATTATTCAGACTTATTGAGAAAGCTGCTATAGTCTTTTGTTGCTCATTATTAGCTGTAGCCTTTAATGCTTTTAATATAGTATCTAAAAATGTTTCCATATAAAGCTTATCTCAAATATTCTACAAATATCTTTTTCACATAGACCAAATTCATTTTCCACCATTGCCAACAAAGTAATACTGCGATGATGAGTATTGAAAGGAACAAAGTCCAAGACCAGCCTATAATAATCGTTAAGAGAACAGAAGAGAACATATGTCCAAAGAATAGATTCCTTGCCAAAACTGATTGATAGTAAAACTCTTGATACTTATCTATTTCGGTTGCTTGTTTTGCCTGTGCCAGACCTTTTGCTGCCTTGGCGTTATCAATGAAACCTGTCTCTGGTAGTTGGAGTTTATGCCGTAAGTCACTGATTTTCTCTATGGAAAACCTTTTGAACGATTTGTTTAATACTAACCGTGAAGGACGTGGCAATCCACAACAATAAAGAATATATTCTATGCCTCCACTGATTATCTCATTGATATAGCCTACAATGAAAGCTCCCAACAATATGAGCATAATCAATATGGCAGAGATTTTACTTATACTCTCACACATATCTTTATCTATCTGAAAATGTGTGCAAAAATATCCCATACCGATACTACAAAGAATGTAAAATCCTGGAATAAGGATTTTCATAGTTTCTTGCCACCTATAGCTCATTTCTTTTCTTCTTTAGCTTGTTCAACATATTTTTCGTAATGGTATTCATATCCAGGGGGTGGATTCTTGAATCCATTCAAGGCATCCATGTCTTCCGATTGAGCCTTCCATAAAGCATCAACAGGTATAGAGACTATTTGTGTGGTAAATAGGTCATGTCCCTCGTGCTTATAGCTGTAACGCTGATATTCATGTTTTGCAGGAGTAAAACAAACGGAGCCTCCGTAATGTCCAGAATTACATATAACGACATTACAATACACCAATCGTGATATGGCCTCTGCCAAGAAGTAAAATGATTTAATGTCCTTATTGTTAGCTATAATCAGAAGGTGCTGAATACGACCTTTATAAATTGCGTAGCGCTCAATATCATAAAAGTCTGCACAGATAGACACTCCAAGTTTCCCATATTCTGCCAAATCAACGATATAGAACTCGTTGCATGGCACAAAAGACATGTTCCAATCCTGCTTGATGATTTTCATTTCCTCTCGTGAAGCAAAATGCTTCCCGAAATAGAAGGATGTCGCTTTGACTTTTCCAACTTGCTTCCCATGTGGCCAATCTCGAGGTACATAGAATATAGCTCTGTTGCTAACTCTGTTATTATCGTATTGTTTGAAATCCAATCCTGCAACCACAATGGCTCCTATCTTTTGAGCATAACTTTTTATGCGAGACTCAAAATAAGTTGCTACAGCCAACTCTGGTATGACAACAATATCAGGTTTCTTTGTGTCAGACATCTCTTGGAACGAAGCAAAAGCCGCCTGTATTTGTCTCCAAATAGCATTTGCTTCATAAACATCCATTTGTGGAGTATCTGACCAAGCCAAATTGGAATCCACGATTGCTTGTATAATACCAATGTTCAATAACTTCTCCATTAGATTTTAATCATTACAAGTTGACGTGTTTCATGGTGCGCTACGGATATTTGATTTTCTCTGAGTTCAGCTAACGAGGCTTCAATTTCTTTGAGAAGTTCTTCAAGCGTTTCAATTTTTGCATCATTGACTTGTTGAGCGCAAGTAACTCCATTCAAGATGCTTTTAAGCTTAATCGTTTCTCTATTTTCCAAAGACAAGCAAGCAGAAATGATATCGTAGTTGTGAGAAGATACCTTTCCTTTTTCCAACAAACGATAAAGCACAGATTGCCACTCGTAGCCATATTCTGGTCTATTGAAAACCCAAGGTAGAGAGTATTCCTTCGTCAATAATTGTAGAAATATGATACCCAAGCCATATATTGTTCCTATCATTGGAGAGTAATCATTAGACGAGAATGACGGATACCTATACATTGTATTCAGAAAAGAATCTTTTACAGATATTTCAATTTCTTTTTGGTCCGAAAGCCAACTATCCCAATCTGTTTGCTTCAAACACTCCTCTCTTCTTATCAATATCGAAGCAGGATGGAGATGGATTTCTTCTAAATATTCTATATTATCATAAAAATACTTCACGACAGACTTCATTATGAAAGTGGCGCAATATTCTGAATACAAAGCATTACCTAATGCATCATCCTTTTTACCTTCCATCTCTTTTACTTCCCTAATCCATTGTAGCAAGGACAATTTGTTATTAGGACTCGACATTTTCTTTTCTGGAAGTTTAAAACCTTTGACAACCTTAGTTTCTCCTTTCTGCCCCCAAACACTTAGAAGTAAATTTTCCTTTTGCAATCTATCGAGTTTCAACTTTGAAAAATCTTGTTTACCAAAATCTGATAAAGGAACATAAGAAATACTACTAAAAAGGAGTTGAGTAAAATATGGAGAAACAATATTAGCCTTATCCAAATCTTTCTTTAAGAATTTTGGCATAAGCAAGTTTGGCGTTGGTTTACTTTTATTGAAACGTTCTATATCCCATAACAGCCAAAATGAAGAATCCAATTCTATTCCGTGGTAATTGCAATCTGCCAAGTAATCATTAACCTCTTCTTTCTCAATATATTTCTTTAATGTCCTTCTTACTCTTTCTTCCAAGAATTTGGCATCATTATATAAATAATGGGGTATACCATTGTATTTATCCTTAAGTTCTGCAATTTGTTCAAGAAACTTTTCATCCGTTATTTTCTTCCATGGGTCTTTATACTTATTTGCAGAAAGTCGAGAAATTGCCTTTAGCACTTGCAAAGCCAAATGAATATCCATAACCGAGACTATATACTCATATCCTAAAGAATGAATACTGCCATCCTTATAAATTCTATTCAAAATCAGATATAATTGCTGTATCTTATCTGGCAAATGATAGATGCAGAAGTCCAAAATCCTCAGCCACATCTTTGGCTTGTCTGGAATTTCCTTGACAGAGTAGACCAACAAATGAAATATTTTCTCTTCTATTTTCTGAATTTCCTTCCTTGAATCACCAATAGCACTTCTTATTGATTCATAGATATTTTTGCCTTCATTTGTAATCACATCAAGAATAGGCTTGTCTAAAGTCTCAGGATAATCGTCACCTTTAGTAAAAATCAAAGAGCGCAACATTTTTTCAGTTACTTCATCTTTTAATTTCAGTCCAGAAACAAACTTCAACCATTTTTGCCGTAATTGATGAATCTTATCATAATCTACTTTGATATCAGAGGTTAGGCGCGACAACATGGTACAAGCAAACGAAGTCCTTGTTCCCTTTTTGATTTCTTGTTCTGGAAAATCCGTAACAAGCAACATCTGCAAGTCTCTGAACACCATACTAAATTCATTGGAACTCAATAAGTCCAATGGCATCTTTGCTATTTCTGAGATTTTGTGTAGTGTTTGCGTCAGAAGTGGTGTCGGATAGTGCGAGTCAAGTTCTATGGGTTCTGTATCGGTCTTTGCGGCATTTACATTAAGCCCTATTTTATTAAGCTCTTGAATGTACCAGTCTTTCCACTCTATCAATTTCTCTGCATTTTCTGATAAAAACAAATGGTCATCTACATATCTGAAATGCAAGATGTGGTGCTTATTGTCCTTTCTTAACCTTTCTTCCACCTTCAGGTCTATTTCCAATAGGTACAAATTTGCTAAGGCACCAGCAACCAATAAACCTGTTGGTAACCCATCAAATATAACATCTTTATATAAATCCATTTCTGCCAGTTCATCATCTGAAAAAGGTTGCCCATCAAATCCATCATAAGCTACTTCAAACTTTGTAATAGTTTCTATCAGTGCGGCGAAGTTTGAATTCTCTATAGGAAAAGAATTTAAAAGTATAGTTTTGATTCTATCCATCTTTACCGATGGGTAAAATTTTTCTAAGTCGATAGACATATAAAACAACTTTGGATGATAACCGTCTTTTGGAAAATAATCTTTTTCCAAATAAGGCAACCTAAAAGTCTTATTCACTTGTGCCTCATTTTCTGCAATGGCTTCCAATTCTGAATCATCACAATTCTTCTCATCTAACTCTCCTGAAAAAGCCTTTCTCTTGATACATGCAGCTAACATATGTCTATACAAAGGCCATCCCTGTTGCCATTTTCGATAAAACAACTTGGATGTTGTTCTATAAACACCATTAATCCAATGACCATTTTCATCTTTCCATGTATTCAAGAACAGGCGATTTCCATAGCTCCAGGCAGGCATATCCTCCTCAAAGTAAGGTCCTAATACGCCATATACAGCCATCCATACAATCTGGTCTTCTACATGAATACAGAATGATTGTCTGACACGAAGTTCTTCATGCTCATTTTCTCCATCATCCTTGACAACTTTCTTACCTTTGGGGTAAGGAGCTGGTTTTATCGGTCTCATTTGATAAGTTCCCGTCTTCATCTTCTCTGACAATTTTTCTATATTGTTCAGAAGATTGAACTTATAAGCAGATAGTTCCAACTCGTCAAACCAGACATCACCATGATGATAAGAGTTCTCAACTCTTCGCCATGCCAATATAAGATTCTCCCTACTACAGATGGTCTCAAATATATTATTTTGGATTTTTCTCATGACGTTTGCTTAAATAATAATCCGAATAATCCTTATATTTTGTATCTTTTCTGATATTATGAATACAATTACCTATTTTCTTTAATGCCTTGTTTATTTTCTCAAACAAAGTATTTCCTGCCTCATCATTGTCAATATACATGAACAGTGTCTTATCTCTCAGAAATTCTGCATACTCCGGACGGAAAGAACCTGCGCCAGGCAAAGCAATAGCTTTCTTGCCTTCTGAAAGGAATGCTATGCAATCTGTAACACCTTCTGCAATATATACTTTATCAAATCTTTCAGATGACTTCAAAATAGGCATATTGAACATTAAAGGACTGATACCTTTGCAGTTATTGAATCGTTTTTTGTCACCTTTCTCCAACTTTCCGAGATAGCGACTTTGTATATTTTTAATACGTCCTTCCACATCATAATATGGAAACAACAAGCAAGGCACTCTAAATACAGGATGCAAACTATTTCGGTATTCCATTAAAACACCTGCTTTCAAACACCTTTCTTTGGAAAATGTTGTAGTTAATACTGTAACGAACTTTTCTGCATCAGATATGCTTCCCACCTTTAAAGAAGAAACTACTTCTTCTGAATATTCCCTATCAACAAAGAGGAATTGTCTTGCTTGCTCTGATAATCGAGATTTGTTTATTATCCAATTCAAGACTTCTTCATCTACTTGTTGATAGGTAGTTTCTTTTGTGGTAGATACGACCTTTCTTATAGGAGCCTTTTTTAATTTTACCCCTTTGCTTTCTGGTATTGATATATTGAATGCCCGAGATAACCAAACACATGCTTCTTGAAAAGTATAATTGTTGTATCTCTTGACAAGCTCTATACTATGACCACCTATACCACAAACATAACATTTCCAAGAATTATTACTTTTTTTGAAATGAAGGCTTGGATTATGGTCTTGATGCATAAAACACAGTGCTTTGTTTCTAGAAACTGTCAAACCCAATTTCTCAGCAACATCATAGACATTCAACGCATCTAATTTTTTAACAATATATGGGGGTATATAAACCATTACTATATTATTTTGTTTTGCTATTTTATTGTAAAAATTTCCTTCAATCAAAATAAATATGAAACCAATTTTTTTTTGCTATATATGCTGTGTTTTACTTTATACTATTGTATTCTTTCCTTAAAGAGCAACCTTTTAATGATTTTATCTTTATCCTTACAACCTAGGTATATTTCAGATTGTTTACAATAGGTACAGAACTCAGACTACCCCATCTTGTACAGTCTGGCAAATACCTTTTTTGTTCGTCAATCTAAACCAGCACAGAGCAGAGTGGTCTTCATATTATTCACTTAAATTTTCTTTCCTCTGCCATATTCCATCCTAGCCTGTTTCAGTATATCTTGACAGAATTTGGTAAGAGGCCTTTTGGATATATCTTCTATGTCCATAGAGATACCCATCCATTGATTCAATAACTTTTCACGTTCGACATCAGACATAATTGTGAGCATGTTCCGGTAATAAGTCTCAGAATATGCCTTGTCATAAATTTCTTGTACGATATCTTTATGTCTGCTGTATTGTTCTTCCAAATGCAAACTTTCCTGCAGTTCATCTATACCTTGTCCACTTGCATTTCTTTCTATTTTAATGCCAATCTTGTCTGCTCCCATTTTTCCACTTCTCAACTCAAAAGAATCTACCACCTTGAAATGAAATTCATCAGAAATTCCTTTGAAATAGGGATTGTATCTTAAATCCAACTTGGCAGTTCTTTTTTGATGATTGCATAAGGAACATGATGGAATCAGATTATATAACGACATGCTGAGATAAGGATAATCTGACTTATCATAGAAATGGTCAAACTGAAACAACCCTTTCATTTTGGTTTTATCCAGAAGGTCTATATACAAAGTAAAATTATGATTGCAGTAAGGACATACTTTTATATTGAGCATACGTGATAGTTCCACCAACTCCGTTCCACGATACTTTTTATAACCCATTGCTTGTAGCAAGCCCAAGGCAAAAGTTAGCTCCAGCCTTTGTCCATTAACTTCTTCCTCTTTATAAACTTTCTTGTTAGCAAGATTTGTATATTCTCCATGAAGAGTATCAATGAATGCTTTTAATTTAGGAGGAGTTCCAGTTAATAGTAGAGGAAGGCTCGAAATTAACTTTCGGACGAACTCCTTTTGCCCATTACTTTGGGAATAATACTCTAATTCCTCCAATCTCATTTTAATAGCATCATGGAAAGTATTCAAATACCATTGATGAATATACTCTCGAGTATATTCTACGCCATCAACACCCATCCGTGGAAACTCGATTTTATTCATTCTGATGATTCCTTAATTCGTTAATTTTCGCTTGATAAAAAGCAATCTGTTCTTCATCTGACAATCTCACTGTGGCATCATCAAGTTTATTTTGCAGATAACGTTTGATAAATGCGTCACCAATAATGTTGATGTCAGTCCTTATAATATTCATTTCTTCACATGAATTACATTGAGCTATTCTAGCCTTCAGCTCTTCAATTTTGTTATATGCGAACTGTCCAATAAGTCCATCTTCCATGAAAAACGATCTACGATACAGATTGAATATATTTTCAGCAAACGTTTCGGATTGTTCTTCACTATTATTCACTACATATCCATGCTCTTCTTTTAGAAAATTGGTACAGCATTTAGGTATATCAGACAATATAATAGGAGAATGAGAGGTAAGGACAATTTGAAAATTATGACCTGCCGGAACCAATAGTAACCGAATAAACTTACAAAGTTGATTTACATATTGTCTTTGCCACTCTGGATGAAAACCAATTTCCGCTTCATCCAGCAATAGTAAAGAAGGGATGCGCAAATTATCAAATTTCCTAGGTGCCGTAACTACCGCATGATATAACCTCGAAAAGAGGTTTAGCAATTCCTGTTCACCAGAACTTAACACGGTTTTATCAGATAAAGTATGGCTATAGGACATATCAAAGAATCTGGCAGTTAAAAACATACGATCAGCTAATATCTGTTCAGCTAAGCTGTATAACCTTTCGCCATCATATCTAATATCTATATAATAGCCGATGTTATCATCAAATGAACATATATTGTCTAATGTTTCCAAACACCAATGTATATTATGCAGAAAATACCTAAGATTACGATCTATTGGTTCATTATCTATATAATGCCGGAAGAAATTCAGTATATCACGTGTATTTTCATTATAAGCATCACACCATTTTACCAGAAAATCATACGCTTCAGTTCTTACAATATTCTGATCAGCCAAAGAATTAACCAAATTGCAATATATCAGGTATGCAATCATGTTATCTTTAAAGCAGGTGCTGATGCTTTTAAAATTTGGTATCTGATAACCATTGAACTGCCCAGCATAATTAACTTGTACAGTTTTCAAGCCAGAGGGGTTGGCACTTATGATAATGTACATTGGGAAGTTAAAGTCATTCAAACAATCTCTAACTTGTTGTTGACTCAACAAATAGCAGATTCTATAATTATTTTGAGCCTGATAAGCAAACAGATGAGATTGCATGTCATTTGTCAAGTGAATGGTGTCAATATTAGAATAATCCTGCAGGTCTTTTATAAGTCTGAAATTGTCCGTTGCATTATACATACCTGCCAATTCTACAGTTCTCAAATCAACAGAATCAAATAGAGGAGAAAAATGACCACTATAGAAAAAAGTATTAATACTTTCTTTTTCAGATTCTATAATATGGATACCACCATCACCAATGACTCTTAAGTTACAGTTGAGACTGTATTTGTATAACTCACCATTCATCTCAAAGATTATACATCCTTGCATATGATCATTTGCAGCAGAACCTTCAATGACTGCTTCAAGGATGAATCTCAACACTGTACTCTTGCCAACACCATTTCCTCCAACTATAGCAGATAGTGAATGGATGCCTACTCCCCAAAAGTTATTTGGAATAGAAGATCTGTCTTCTATTGTCAAGCATTTACTTTGAATATCAAGATCATATTGATAATGAGAATCTATTACAATGCCTACTTGACGTAACTTTTTGTATGACTCAATATATACGTAACAAAGATGTATCATAGCAATGTTATGTTTAAAGAAAAAACGAGCTACTAAGCTCCATATCCGAAAAGTACCTCTTCATAAAAGGGGAGAGTAGAGCCGTTAGCCGTATATCTATTATTTTTTGTTCTTCATCCTCCAGAAGAAATGCCAAATGCGAAACAATGGTTTGCGTAGCGCCTCACCAGGAAAATACCTCACGAGTCTTATATCCCGATACACCCTTTGGAGATTATGTCCAAGCTGTGATTCCCCAAACCGATTCCGGGCATCATGCCTTCCGAAATTCCCGGCTTCCAGCACTTCATTCAGCACAAACTTACCATACTTCTCATTCGGAGGAACGATAAGGCGAGAGGCAGGCATGCCGAACACCTCCTGCATGATATACATGATACCCCCGACAAACTTCCACACCCCCAGCTCCTTCAATTCCTTCTGTACTCTATCCCTAATCAATGATAAATCATCACTAATCAATAGTAGTAGCTGCCTTAACCCAATCCCCTCATTCATCAGATGAGCATAGATATGAGTCAACCGGAAGATGAGATTGAATTCCACCGTCGGAATCGCAATCTCCCCTAGCTCCCCCAACATCACCCGATGCGAGAACTGCTCCTTCTTCACCCTCTCATAATATTTCTGAAACTTTCTGTTATGCCAGAAGCACAGCAGGAAGCTAGGCCGATAATGCACTTCAACCTCCACATCTTTATACGATGGGAACTCGATGTGGTGATAGCACGCCTTTTCATGTGGCGAGATAGAGTGGACAAAGGAGATGACTCGTTTGTCTCCCCCTTCCACCCAGATATCAATATCACCAGGAGTCCGGGAATAAGGAGTCGGATACATCAATGCATTCCCCTGCCCTTTCAGGATACAGGTTCTGAATCCCTTATTCTGGAACCACTCAGAAACCTGAATGGTAGCATCGTTCAACCGAACATTCGCTTTCTCCAGCATCTGTCATTGCATCATCCATTGCAGAAGCAAGTCCTTGCTCATCCCCACCTCAGGCGGTGGCAACTTCTGGATTCCATCAAAGAGAATGCCCACTAAACATTGCTTCTGGGCGATACGATACAGATCCTTCCAATCCACCTTCTTCAAAGAACCAGGTATTTCCTTAGCTGAACCAATGCAGAATCGCAAGAAATCAAAGAAAATCTTTTGTTGTTTCAACATAA
>OCPT01001022.1_pt1 | contig 17987 bp, 20 predicted proteins | sample 1538741 | NCBI WGS metagenome assembly OCPT01 (sample SAMN04571723, study PRJEB22368) | human gut metagenome | biome: human gut; material: stool | host: Homo sapiens | place: Luxembourg | collected 2012-12-06 | reverse complement strand
CTGGCAATCAAGTAGTTATATTTGTTTGGGCTAAATTGCGACAATCTCTAAAATAATTGAAATATGGGCATTAAAACATTCCTCGCATCACTAATGATGCTGATAACCATAGCCGCTATGTGCTCGCCGCTGTACCTTGTTTGGCTCGGATTGACGATGAGCGGATCTGCATTAGTGCGTATAGGCTTGATAGTCGTCGGACTTATCCTGTGCAGACTGTTCAAACCAATATCCAACTTGTTTGACAAGGATTTTAAATGGTTCTGACCAACGAGAACTGGAAATATAAACATACATAATAATACAATTCAATGGAGAAATATAATATAGGACAAGAGATTCTGATGGAAAGATAGAGGCGAGGAGGCTTGCGTTAAGCAAACATGCGTAATAGGCGAAAATATCTTTGGTAAGGGAATGGTAAGACCACTTAGATTTAATTCAAAGAATTTAGCCGATTTGGAAGCGCAAATCCCGATGCTGACATCCATACCACAGAAAGCGTTCGTCATTCTATACAATGGTAGTGGGCTGCAAAACGGATATGACCATGTGATTCTCCTGGCAGAGAAACTGCTTGCTGCTTCAGGAAAGCACGTCGTGTTGATATGTAGTAATAGAAACGGGGTGTCAATAACCAATGGCAAAGCTGTATATGGCTCAAATGTCGAACCAACATTCGACACATGGAAAGAGCGCATCTTCGCATGCGTGCTGGATAATTGCGAGAATGACTTTGTATACAATCGCGAGCTTTACAATGCGATAAAAGGTTGTGGCTATATAGATGCCATTTACCATTGTCTGTTTGAAAAAGACGAAGAAGGAGCGCAGCAGTATCTGGCAGAAGCCCGGAAGCTAAGCACCTTCAAGGATACTGTTATCAAGAGTGATGTCAACATGGAACGTCATCAGATAAGTATGCTTGAAGTTCGTCCTGAAGACAAGAAACTTCTCGAAAGGTATAATCCTCGCGTCAGCATGTGGATTGACATAATCAAAGAGACAGGAGAAATCTTTGATTGGGAATATTCAATTTTGTCAATTCTATTGGGAAACGAAGCATAAATATATCAACTCTAAAAACTTGCTATCACGACAATAACTGACAAGGTTCTTTCTGTTCCATCGCTACATTGAGCAGCTGAAAGCTCCGTACCTGAAACATGCCGCAGACTTGATGCGCAAGACTGGGCTGCCGATTGTATATCTTGCCAACGACTATTCTAAGGACGAGGAGCCTGAGCTCAATGTCTCTGCATTTGAGGAATGGGATTATAATGACTATAATAAAAAAACAAAACAATGGAGAAAAATCAAATGAAGGATATGCATGTAGAAATGGGTCTAAATCAGTAACATTATGACTAACGAATAAGCATACAAAGACATAAAAAAGCATGTTGAATAGCACTAATGTCGGTGACGGCGATTACTTCCATACATTCTGGCAAGAGGACATTCATTGTCGCTTTTCTCATGCTACCATAGCCGCTATGTGTTCACCGCTGTACCTCATTTGGCTCGGATTTACGATGAACGTCGTGGTGCTAAGTCAAAAACAGAAAGGGCTGGATTCCATGCAAGGAGTCCAGCCCTTTTTGCGTTTATGTGTCGGTAGATGCTGCCAGTTACAGCTGTCTGCCGAACATTAACAGATTGATGCCAAAGATAACGGTTGTTACCAAGGCATGGTAACATCATTACAGATACGCGGTAACGATGTTTCCTGTGCGTGGTAATGATATTACCTGTGCGTGGTAATGATATCGTATTATGATGTATGGATAGTAAAAATCAACGAATACATTTTGTATTGTCTTCAATTTGCATTATCTTTGCTACAGAGTTTTATATTCTAACAAAAAGATTAAGGAGGTGAATTTATGAATACGGCAAAATCTGCAACACAGGCTGTGTTGTCAAATAAAGGCGATATGACATCATTCAAGTATGCCGACTATAACATCCGCTTCCGTACGCCTGCAATACTGAAAAGATATGTTGAGGTGAAGACATGGGATGACGGCTACCTTGTAGTTTTGGCGGACTATGACGGGATGGGCGTGACAGAAGAATATATCGATCTTGTGCCTATCCTTCAGAATCTCTATATCAATCCGGAAACATTCTTGAAAGACATAAAATCAGTAAAAATCGGAAATTATGAACAATGAAGATATAACGAAGATATGCTCCACGGCTGATATGATTGTCTGTGGGTATGCATTCACTAAAACAGAAGACTCGAATATACGTGTATTGGATCTTAAGGCTCCTCATCATGCATTGGTTTTGTCGCCACAGGGCGAAGTGCTTGAAACTACAATGAATGATGTAGAATTGAGTATTGTGGAAGGTTATTGGAAGAAGAATCAAAAATACATGGAGGAGTCGTATGCCTAAATATTTTGATTTCATGATTTGTGGTTATTACCTGTATTTCACTTCACATTGTATCATTGAAGCTATGCATGCTCACGCAAGCGACAAACGACTGACGGAGGCTGGTTCTGCAAAACTCTTTGTAAAAGGAAATGGTGATACGGAGGTGAAAGTACGTGGTGTGCTTACCGATAAGGAACTTCGTATAATACGCGAGTTTATTAAGGACAATTATAAGGAAATGTATATCCGCTGGTCGAGCATGAGTCCAAATGGATTCTATGAAGGATAACAAAAGAACAACGATATGGTAAAAAGACAAAGGAAGGGATTCTGGGCGCGACTGTTGTCGCTCGTCGTGGTGGTGCTGATACTGGCTGCGGCGGCGATACTGCGCGACGGCAGGATATTAGGACACGACTTGCGAGAGGCGCATGAGGCGAAGACGCTGAAGAACGACACGCTGGAGGTGACGCCCGACGGAGCGTTCGTGGTGAACACAAAGCCGCTGGCAAAGGACGTGCAGGGATACGGCGGACCGGTGCCGCTGAAGATACATATAAAGGACGGCAGGGTGGCGGCTGTTGAGGCTGAGCCGAACGCCGAGTCGCCCGACTTCTTCAACCGCGCGAAGGAGCTGCTCAACCACTGGCAGAACAAGTCGGTGGACGAGGCGTTGGCGGAGGATGTGGACGCCGTGTCGGGCGCTACATTCTCGTCGAAGGCGATAATAGCTAACATGCAGCGCGGACTGGCTTATGCCAAGCAGCACGGTCAGTGGGGTGAGGATGGCTCGGTTGGTGCACTTGGGACAAGTGCACCCCCTATAGTGGGGAGTGTGGATGGCTCGGTTGGTGCCGCAGATACAAGTGCATCTCATATAGTGGGGAGTGAGGATGGCTCGGTTGGTGCACTTGAGACAAGTGCACCCCCTATAGTTGCGCTGGTAGTCGTGCTGCTCGGAGCCGTCGTTCCGCTCTTCTACAACAACCGCCGACTGCATCTTGTGCAACTCGCGGTGAACGTCGTGGTGCTCGGTCTGTGGACCGGCACGTTCGTCTCCTACACGCTCTTCCTGCGAATCTTCGCCGGCGGCGTGAGTCTTTCGACGATTGGTGCACTTGCCGCTCCGCTGCTTATGCTGATAGTGGCGCTGATATACCCGTTGGCGGGTCGGTCGGGTCACTACTGCGCCAATATCTGTCCGTTCGGATCGGCGCAGGAACTCGCCGGAAAGCTCAGTCGACGCAAGCTGCGCATCACGCCGCGCGTACTGAAACTGCTCTCCGTGCTGCGCAATCTGCTCTGGGGCGTGCTCATGGCGCTGCTGCTCACCGGCACATGCACCGCATGGATCGACTACGAGCTGTTCACGGCGTTCCTCTATTCGTCGGCGTCGGTGTGGGTGATAGTGCTCGCGGCGCTGTTCCTCGTGCTGTCGGTGTGGGTGCCGCGTCCGTACTGCCGCTTCGTGTGTCCAACGGGAGCGCTTGTCAAGAGTGTTGAATGAGGAATGTTGAATGTTGAATGTTGAATTGTCGGCTGCGCCGATGTTGAACTATTCAATGTTGAATGAGGAATGGTCTCCCGTAGCGGAGGTCTCCGGCCTCCGCAGCACCAAGTCAGATAGACATCTTTATCAACTTAAAGACCAACATTGTTGCTTGCTGCGGAGGCCGGAGACCTCCGCTACTCTTTATCAACTTAAAGACCTACACTGCCGCTTGCTGCGGAGGCCAGAGACCTCCGCTACTCGCCAATGAAGAATTATACAATTAAGAATTATGAATTTACAGAATAAGTCAATCGTTTTAAACGTAGTGCTCGCCATTGCCGTCGTGGTGCTTGGCGTGCGCTTGGTGTCGGGCGCAGAAGACGCCGGCGAGTCGCAAACGCAAGAGCAGGCTGTGCTCGACAATATCGCTACGCGTACCAGCATACGCGACTACGAGGCACGCCCCGTTGAGAAGGAAAAAGTGGAGAAGATGCTGCGTGCGGCGATGGCTGCACCTACGGCGATGAACAAGCAGCCGTGGCACTTCGTGGTTGTAGACCAGCGCAGCGTGCTCGACAGTCTGGCGGGTGCCAATCCTTATGCGAAGATGCTGCTCAAGGCTCCGCTCGCCATTGTGGTCTGCGGCGATATGGATAAGGTGATAGAAGGCGGCGGACGCGATTTCTGGATTCAGGATGCGTCGGCTGCAACAGAGAATCTCTTGCTTGCGGCTCACGCTATGGGTCTCGGCGCCGTATGGACGGGCGCCTATCCTTCCGAGGAACGCTGCAAGGCGATAAGCGCAACGCTCTCGCTCCCCGACAATCTCGTTCCGCTTAACATGATTGTTATCGGCTATCCGGCTGAGCATCCGCAGCCGAAGGATAAATTCAAGGAGGAGAACATAACTTTTAAAAGTAAAAAGATAAAAAGATAAAAAAGTAAAACCAAACTACAATGAAGAAAATTCTATTCTCTCTCGGCATGTTGCTGCTCACCGTTGCAGCCTACGCCGACGGCACAATCCTGTTCAGTACGGCGAAGGGCAGCATCGACGTTCCGCCTTATCGCATACCAGGCATCACTTGCGGCCACGGCGGACGACTCATTGCGAGTGCGGCACGCCTCGTCTGCGGCACCGACCCCGGCTTCGGACGCGTCGACTGCGTGGTGAAACTGAGCTACGACAACGGCAGAACATGGAGCGAGCATGAGATTGACGTGGCTTGTGGCGACACTTCGCTCATCAACGCCCATAAGACTCCGATGGAAGCTGCCTACGGCGACCCGGCTGTCGTGTTGGATCGCGAGCGCAACGAGGTGCTCATCATGGCTGTTGCGGGCTGTACGGTGTACGGCAGGCCCAGCACAAACAGACAGAACCCGAACCTCATCGCCGCAATACGCAGCACCGACGGCGGACGCACATGGCAGAAGCCGGTTGACCAGACCGAGGATATATACGGCTTGTTCGACAATGGCAATGTCGTGGACGCCGCCTTCGTCGGCAGTGGCAAGCTGTTCCAGAGTAGAGTGGTGAAGGTGGGCGACTACTATCGCATCTATGCCGCACTCACAGCGCGCCCCAACGGCAACCGCGTGATATATTCCGACGACTTCGGACGCTCATGGCACGCTCTCGGCGGCGCTGCTGCTCTGCCCGTGCCCGGTGGCGACGAACCGAAGTGCGAGGAACTGCCCGACGGTCGTGTGATAATAACCAGCAGAGCGTCGGGCTGCCGACTGCTTAATATCTACACCTACAGCAACACAAAGACCGGCGAAGGCTGCTGGGACAAGCCCGAGAAGGCTACGATGGACGGACTCGCGCTCGCGCCGAGCACCAACCCCACAAACGGCGAGATGCTCATCGTGCCTGCCATGCGCAACAGCGACGGCAAGCCGATGTATGTAGCGTTGCAGTCGGTGCCTACGGGCACGGGTCGCAACAACGTTAGCATATTCTATAAAGAACTTGCCTCGCCCGACGACATGCGCAACGCGAAAGCCTTCGCCTCTGGCTGGGACGGATGCTATCAGGTGAGCACCATGGTGTCGATGTACAGCAGTATGGATCTGCAGGCTGACGACCGCATCGCGTTCTTCTACGAGGAGACGCTCACACGATGGGGCACAAAGCTCAACCCCGTCTGCACAAGTTTCCCGCAAGGCGAGGGCGAGCACAACTATGACGGCTGCGAACTCGTGTACAAGTCGTTCGACCTGGAGACGATAACCGACGGAAAGTATTGCGTAAACCGACGCATCAACCGCGGCAAATTCCTGAAAGCCTACTATGAGGACATCGTGGACAGCTTCGTGCTGACTGCTGCTCAGAAAAGAAAGGTGAAGGATGTGATAAAGCGCCTGCCTGCCGAGCCTACATCTGCTCAGATGGATGCGATATTGAAAGGCGAAGTGCGATAGAGCAAGAAGATGTAAAGCGGCTCTATGCGCAGAAATAGAATGTAAAACGTAGCGGAGGTCTCCGGCCTCCGCAGCACGCAACAGTGTAGGTCTTTAAGTTGATAAAGATGTCTATCTGATTTGGTGCTGCGGAGGCCGGAGACCTCCGCTACGTTTTTGACTACGGCAAGAATGCCGTAGCCTCCTATAGTTTCTCGGGGAGTTCGAACAGGCGTGTGCCGTTGCTGCCCTTGATGAGGATGTAGCGGTCGCGAGGCTTCTCAGAAGCAATAGCTTCCTTCACCTCCGCTACGTTCTCAAACTTGCGGAACGCAGCCGGCGTCGCTGTGTGCTCAAACTCCGAGCCAACGAGCCATACCTCTTCGAGCTTCATGCGGCTGAGCTGGTCAACGATGTGCTGATGCTCGTCGTGGCTCACGCTGCCAAGCTCCTTCATGTCGCCGATGATAGCCATCTTGTGGTCGGCATTGATAGCCTCGAAGTTGTTCAGCGCCGCCGCCATACTCGTCGGGTTGGCGTTGTAGGCGTCGACGATGAGGCGGTTGTCGGCGGTCTGCTCAAACTGTGAGCGGTTGTTGCTCGGCGCATAGCCGGTCAGCGCAGCGTCAATCTTGTCTGCCTCCACACCGAAGTAGGTGCCGACGGCGATGGCTGCAAGCATGTTCGTGATGTTGTACGCACCGATAAGGTGGCTGTCAACATGGTGCTGCGCCTTGCCCTCAGCCGCCCACGAGAAGCTGAGCATCGGCTCGCTCTTTACGTCGCTTGCCGCAACGTAAAGTTTTTTATCAGCGGCGTTTAAGCCGTAGCGCACGAGGTTGAGTCCGTCGGCGATGCCGTTGAGATACTGGTTGTCGTTGTCGATGAACACGCAGCGCGGGCGCTTCACCTCGCGTATGGCGTAAGCATCATTCTCGCCGTTGGCAGCCGCACGCACAAAGTCGTACAGTTCGCCCTTAGTCTTTATCACGCCTTCGAACGAACCGAAGCCCTGCAGATGCGCACGACCCACGTTTGTGATGAGCGCATAGTCGGGTTCAACGATCTCGACCAACGTCTTGATGTCGCCAGGGTGCGACGCGCCCATCTCCACGACCGCGATGTCGTGTGTGGAGTTCAGGCGCAGCAATGTCTTAGGCACGCCGATGTCGTTGTTGAAGTTGCCCTCGGTATAGAGCACGTTGTATTTCTGCAGCAACACCGCAGCCGTGAGTTCCTTTGTGGTAGTCTTGCCGTTGGTTCCGGTGATGCCGATGATAGGCGTGCCGAGCGCACGTCGGTGATAGCGTGCGAGCTGTTGCAGAGTGTGCAGACAGTTGTCGACGAGAATGAAGCGAGCATCGCCCTCAACGACGTACTCCGCTTCATCGACAACAGCATAAGCGCAGCCCTTCTCAAGCGCCGCCGCAGCAAACTTGTTGCCGTTGAACGAAGCGCCTTTCAAGGCGAAGAACAACGAACCGACGGGGCAGTCGCGACTGTCGGTTGTAACAACGGGGTGTTGCTTAAAGATTTCGTAAAGTTCGGATATTTCCATTTTGCTTTTATTTTTGTCGGCAAGCGTGCTTGGCGCAGCCGAATCTTTCTTTAGAGTCTGTTTCTCTTTACTCGAAGGTTTACTTCTACTTCCTCAGAGTTTACTTCTACTTCCTCAGAGTCTGTTTCTCTTTCCTCAGAGTTTACTTTTCTTGCTCCAGTTCGTAGAGCTTCACCCAGTCGATCTCCATCTCGACGGGCAGCTGTTTGGGGTCTGCCTTGCCCACCCACGAGCCTTCAATCTGCATGTCGATGAGCAGATAGAACGGGGTGCCGAACGGATACTGTCCCTTGTCCTTACGCTCCTCAATGCGCGGATAGGAGAACGACGGTTGTCCGTTGACCGAGAACACTATTGAATCGGGCAGAATCTCCACGCCGTAAGTGTTGAAGGCGTTGCGGTCGATGGGGTAGGTGCCGCCGTGCGGCGGGTTCTGGTCCTGCTTCAGAGTGTGCGTGTAGGTGGTGTGAATGGTCTGGTATGCTATGTTGTCGTGGTTGAGGTGTTCCATGATGTCGATCTCGCCACCGTGCGGCCACTTCACCTCATAGTCGGGTTTCATCCATATAGCCGGCCACACGCCCTGCGCGCAGTCGAAGCGTGCGCGCACCTCCACCTTGCCGTATCTTACGGCGTGCTTGCGCTTTGTGTAGAGTCCGCCGGTCACGAAGCGAGCCGTGTCGGCTTCGAGGTTGGTGTTGAGAGCGCCGCGCAGAACGAGTTTGCCGTCGCGCACGGCGTAGAGCGAGTCGGCGTCCGACATATAGCGGCGCCAGTCGGGTGCGCCGCGCTTTATCTTTGTCCATGAGCGGTTGTCGAAAGTGGTGCCGTTGAAGTCGTCCTGCCAAACGAGGCGGTACTTGTGGGGCGAGGATGCGAGAGCCGTTGCGCAGAAGAGCAGAGCAGCGAGAGTTGTCTTGAGCTTCATGTCTTGATGGGTTTTATGTTGCAAAAGTATGCAAATAATCTGTGTGCGCAAAGAGAATGTCTGTATAAATCGTTGCGCGTGTGCGAAATAATCGGTTTTGGGCGTGCGCAGAGCCCAACTTTTTGAGTTAAATATTTGGCAGTTCGGATATTTATTGCGTAATTTGTGGTCGGTTATTAACTAATTATCAAGAGAATATGCAATACACAATAAACGTGCGAGGCCGACTTCTCGACCTCTCACAGCCCATGGTGATGGGCATACTGAACGCGACGCCCGACTCGTTCTACAGCGGATCGCGCAAGCAGACCGAGGCAGAGATAGCCGACCGCGCCAACCAGATAATCGCCGAGGGCGGACGCATCATCGACGTGGGCGCTTTCTCCACACGCCCCGGCGCCGACGAGGTGAGCCTTGAGGAAGAAACCGTGCGTCTGAAGCGCGCCCTTGCGATAGTGCGCCGCGAGCAGCCCGACGCCATCGTGTCGGTAGACACCTACCGCCCGCTTGTGGCGCGCAGATGTGTGGAGGAGTTCGGCGCCGACATCATCAACGACGTGTCGGAAGGCGGCATAACGGGCATCGTAGGCAAGGAGATACACGAGGAAGGCGACATGTTCGAGACCGTGGCGCAGCTCGGAGTGCCCTACATACTGATGTCGGTGCAGCCGACGCTGGCGAAGATGATGCAGAACTTTGCGGCTGAGGTGCAGCGCCTGCGCGACCTCGGAGCGAAGGACATCATTCTCGACCCCGGCTACGGCTTCGGCAAGACGCTCGAGCAGAACTACGAGATAATGAGCGAGGCGGAGCGCCTGCTTGCGCTTGAGCTGCCCGTGCTTGTAGGTGTGTCGCGCAAGAGCATGATATACCGTCTCGTCGGCGGCGACCCCACGACGGCTCTCAACGGCACCACCGTGCTCCACACCGTGTCGCTGCAGAAAGGCGCCTCGATACTGCGTGTGCACGACGTGAAGGAAGCCTTTGAAACAATTCGAATTGTGCAGCAATTAGGTTAACATTCAACATTCAACATTCCACATTCAACACTCAAAATATGTTCGACTTCGGAATAAAAGACATCATCGACATATTTCTTGTCGCCCTGATGCTCTACTACATCTATCGTCTGATGAAGGAGAGCCGTTCGCTCAACGTCTTCATCGGCATCATCGTGTTCGTGCTCGTGTGGCTCTTCGTGAGTCAGGTGCTCGAGATGCGCCTGCTCGGAGCCATCCTCGACAAGCTCGTGTCGGTGGGCGTCATCGGCATCATCGTGCTCTTTCAGGAAGAGATACGCCGCTTCCTCTACTCGCTCGGCGCCCACCAGCGCTTCCGCGCCTTCGCCAATCTGTTCGTAGGCGCAAGCAAGGAGAAGATAGTGGACAAGGAGACCATCATGCCCATCGTCATGGCGTGCATCGACCTCTCGCGCGGCAAGGTGGGAGCGCTCATCGTCATTGAGCGCGGCATACGCCTCGACGACATCGTCGACACCGGCGACGTGATAGACGCGCGCATCAACCAGCGACTCATAGAGAACATCTTCTTCAAGAACTCGCCGCTGCACGACGGCGCCATGATAATCGTGGGCAAGCGCATACGCGCCGCCGGCTGCATCCTGCCCGTGTCGCACAACCACGACATACCGAAGGAGCTCGGACTGCGCCACCGCGCCGCGCTCGGCATCTCGCAAGACTCCGATGCCATAGCCATCGTCGTGTCCGAAGAGACCGGCGGCATCAGCGTGGCTATCAAGGGCGCGTTCCAGTTGAGGCTCTCGGCAGAGAAACTCGAGAATATTCTCTCGAAGGAAATGAACCTTTAGGCTGAAAAAAGCCACGTTTTCTTCGAATAATCAACGCATTATTCGTAAATTTGCATTTCTTTAGGAGATGTGCATGCCGATGTCTTGCAGCCTGAAAGTGCAGGCCGAGTCATCGTGCACCGAACGCAACCCGATTGGACGGCGGACGCAATCCGATTGGACACCGAACGCAATCCGATCGGACGGCGGACGCAATCGGTCGCTCTCCCTTGACTTTTATATACGAAAATGGAAAATAAAGATACAAAAAACGCCTATGTGCGCCAGGTGGCGGAGCAGAAATACGAGTACGGCTTCACTACCGACGTGCATACAGACATAATTGAGAAAGGACTCAACGAGGACATCGTGCGACTCATCTCAAGCAAGAAGGGCGAACCCGACTGGATGCTTGAGTTCCGTCTGCAGGCTTTCCGCCACTGGCAGACGCTGAAGGAGCCGAAGTGGGGCCACGTGCACGTGCCCGAGATCGACTATCAGGTGATTTCGTACTACGCCGACCCGCTCGCAAAGAAGAAGAACGAGAATAAGGAGATAGACCCCGAGCTGATGAAGACATTCGACAAGCTCGGCATACCTCTCGAAGAACGACTTGCACTCAGCGGCGTGGCGGTAGACGCCATCATGGACTCCGTGAGCGTGAAGACCACATTCTCGCAGCACCTCGCCGAGAAAGGCATCATCTTCTGCTCAATCGGCGACGCCATAAAGAACCATCCCGACCTCGTGCGCGAGTACTTGGGAAGCGTGGTGCCCTACCGCGACAACTTCTTCGCTGCGCTCAACAGCGCCGTGTTCTCCGACGGATCGTTCGTCTACATACCAAAGGGCGTGCGCTGCCCGATGGAGCTTAGCTCCTACTTCCGCATCAACGCACGCAACACCGGTCAGTTCGAGCGCACGCTTATCATTGCCGACGACGACGCATATGTGAGCTATCTCGAAGGCTGCACGGCGCCGATGCGCGACGAGAACCAGCTGCACGCAGCCATCGTGGAGATCGTCGTGAAGGACAACGCCGAAGTGAAATACTCAACCGTGCAGAACTGGTACCCCGGCGACGAGAACGGAAAGGGCGGCGTGCTCAACCTCGTGACGAAGCGAGGCGACCTGCGCGGCGTAAACTCGAAACTCTCGTGGACGCAGGTGGAGACCGGCTCGGCCATCACATGGAAGTACCCCTCGTGCGTGCTGCGCGGCGACGGCTCGCAGGCGGAGTTCTACTCCGTAGCCGTCACCAACAACTATCAGGAGGCAGACACCGGCACGAAGATGATACACATGGGCAAGAACACCAAGTCGACAATCATATCGAAGGGCATCTCAGCCGGACACAGCCAGAACTCGTACCGCGGACTGGTGCGCGCCACAAGCAACGCCGACAACGCACGCAACTACTCGTCGTGCGACTCGCTGCTGCTCGGTTCCGACTGCGGAGCGCACACCTTCCCATACATGGATATACACAACGACACGGCAGTGGTGGAGCACGAGGCTACGACGTCGAAGATCTCGGAAGACCAGCTCTTCTACTGCAACCAGCGCGGCATACCCACCGAGCAAGCCGTGGGTCTCATCGTGAACGGATACGCCAAGGACGTGCTCAACAAGCTGCCTATGGAGTTCGCCGTAGAGGCGCAGAAGCTGCTCAGCGTGTCGCTTGAGGGAACGGTGGGATAGAATGTTATGTTTGCAAGAAAACTAATTGCGGCGTTAGCGCTCATGGCGTATGCCGCCACAGCCGCAGCAGGCAATGATACAGACGAGCTGCAGCGCCGCTGGGCGGTGATAGCAGGCATGAACCTCTCGTGCCCCACGACGGCAAGCGTAGAGCGTTCGCCGCGCGACGCAGGCAACATCGCAGCGTTCGCCTCACCCCAATGCAACGTGCTGCTTGAATACTATCTGCCGCAGCAGCACTTCTCGCTCGTGGGCGGCTACAACGCCGAGACCGTGCAGTGGTTCGGCAGCGGAGTGGACGCCACAATGCAGAACATAGTGGTCGGCGCACGCTACTATCCACTGAGCAAGCGCTTCGCCCTGCAGCCCTACGCCTCGCTCATGACCAACATCAACGTAGCCGGTCGGCACGTGCAGAGCAGCATGAGCGGATGGAACGCTGACGACAGCTACGAGCGCAACAGCACAATAAGTCTGCCGCGTGTGAGCGTAGCGCCGGCGGTAGGAGTAGACTGCTATATCTTCTCGTCGCTCGCGCTCGAGTTCCAGTACGGATTCCCACTCGCCATCGACGGCAAGGCGCACGTAACAACCACGTGCAACGGCAGCCCCGACGTATATCGGATGCGCTCCAACATGCACCGCCACAACATACAGATAGGTCTGAAGGCGACGTTCCCGTTCCGCTTCACCTCAGCCGACGGCAATAACCTCTTCACGCTCATCGAAATGGCACTCGGCATATACGACCCCGCAGACGAAAAGAAACAAGAAACGAAGAAGGAACGCCGCAGGATGAAGCTCGGACGTGTGCTCGATTCGTATTAATATAAAAACTCAAAACTCGATATGTTAGAAGTAAAAAACCTCCATGCCACTATCGCTGGCAAGGAAATACTAAGAGGCATCAACCTCACTATAAACGATGGCGAGATACACGCCATCATGGGACCGAACGGTTCAGGAAAGTCTACACTCAGCGCCGTGCTCACCGGCAATCCGCTCTACGAAGTGACGGAAGGCGAGGCGTGGTTCAACGGCAAGAACATCCTTGAGATGAAGCCCGAAGACCGTGCGCACGAAGGCCTGTTCCTCTCGTTCCAGTATCCGGTGGAGATACCGGGCGTGTCGATGACCAACTTCCTTAAGGCGGCTGTCAACGAGAAGCGCAAGTATCAGGGACAGCCCGAACTGAAGGCGGGCGACTTCCTCAAGCTCATGAACGAGAAGCGCAAGGTCGTGGAGCTCGACTCTAAGTTCACACGCCGCTCTGTCAACGAAGGCTTCTCGGGTGGTGAGAAGAAGCGCAACGAGATATTCCAGATGGCAATGCTCGAACCGAAGCTCGCCATACTCGACGAGACCGACTCCGGACTCGACGTGGACGCAATGCGCATCGTAGCCGACGGTGTCAACAAGATGCACACGCCGGAGACGTCAGCCATCGTCATCACCCACTACGAGCGACTCCTCGACATGATAAAGCCCGACGTCGTACACGTGCTCTACAAAGGACGCATCGTGAAGACCGCCGGACCCGAACTCGCAAAGGAGATTGAGCAGCGAGGATACGATTGGATAAAAGCTGAACTTGAAGAAGAATAAAATTCAGAACAATGACTTCAGAACAACAATACATCGACCTCTACCGCGAATGTCGCGAGCAGATCTGCGCGCACAGCGCTGACGTGCTGAACGCTGTGCGCGACGAAGCCTTCAACAGCTTCGAGCGTCTCGGCTTCCCTTCGCGAAAAGTGGAGCGATACAAATATACAACGATAGACAAGCTCTTCGAGCCCAACTACGGACTGAACATCAATCGTCTTGAAGTGCCGGTAGACCCGTACAAGGCGTTCCGTTGCGACGTGCCCAACCTCAGCACATCGCTCTACTTCATCGTCAACGACCAGTTCCGTCAGTCGCTGCAGCCTAAGGAGAACCTGCCCGAAGGCATCGAGGTGGCGTCGCTTGCCAAATACGCGAAGGCTCACCCCGAGTTTGTGGCTAAGCACTACGCACGCCTGGCGAAGAGCGACGAAGACGCCGTGACAGCACTCAACACCATGCTGGCGCAGGACGGTCTGCTCGTTCACGTCAAGCGCAACGTCGTTGTCGACAAGACCGTGCAGGTCATCAACATCCTGCGCTCGGACGTGGCTATGATGGTGAACCGCCGCGTGCTCATCGTGATGGAGGAGGGCGCCAACGCAAAGTTCCTCTTCTGCGACCACGCTGCCGACGACCAGCAGTTCCTCACAACCCAGGTGATTGAGGCTTACGTCGGAGCAAACGCATCGCTCGACCTCTACTGCATGGAGGAGACTCACTACAAGAATACACGCATCTCGAACGTGTACGTAGAGCAGGAGCGCGACTCGCGATTCAACCACAACGTCATCACGCTGCACAACGGCGTCACGCGCAACCGACTCGACGTGCAGCTCAAGGGCGAGGGCGCAGAGTGCTGGTGCAACGGCTGCGTGATAGCCGACAAGACACAGCACGTGGACAACAACACGCTGATAGATCACCAGGTGTCGCACTGCACGAGTCACGAACTCTACAAGTACGTGCTCAACGACAAGGCGACGGGAGCCTTCGCAGGCAGAGTGCTCGTGCGTCACGGCGCACAGCACACCGTGTCGGAGGAGGTGAACCAGAACCTTTGCGCCACAAAGACGGCGCGTATGTACACGCAGCCGATGCTCGAGATATACGCCGACGACGTGAAGTGCTCGCACGGATCTACCGTGGGTCAGCTCAACGATGCGGCTCTGTTCTACATGCGTCAGCGCGGTATCAGCGAGAAGGAGGCAAAGCTGCTCCTCGAGTTCGCATTCATCAACGAGGTTATCGACAAGATACAGCTCGAACCGCTGCGCGACCGCCTGCACTATCTCGTGGAGAAGCGCTTCCGCGGCGAACTGAGCAAGTGTGAGGGCTGCAAGCTCTGCAAGTAATTAGTAGAGAATTCTCACCATCTCACCATTTCAACTTAACAACATCATGTACGATATAAATAAGGTTCGCGCCGATTTCCCAATCCTTTCGCGCACCGTCTACGACCGTCCGCTCGTCTATCTCGACAACGGAGCTACCACGCAGAAGCCGTTGTGCGTGCTCGACGCCATGCGCGAAGAGTATCTCAACGCCAACGCCAATGTGCACCGCGGCGTACACTATCTCTCGCAGCGCGCCACCGACCTGCACGAAGCGGCACGCGAGACCGTGCGCCAGTTTATCAACGCGCCGAAGACAGAAGAGATAATCTTCACGCGCGGCACAACCGAGAGCATAAATCTCGTGGCTGCATCGTTCTGCGAAGCGTTCATGGCGGAAGGCGATGAGGTGATAGTGTCCGTAATGGAGCACCACTCGAACATCGTTCCCTGGCAGTTGCAGGCAGCGAAACGCGGCATTGCGCTGAAGGTGATTCCGATGGACGACAGCGGAAAGCTCGATATGCAGGCATACGAGCAGCTGTTCTCTGAGAAAACGAAGATTGTAAGTGTGGCTCACGTGAGCAATACGCTCGGAACAGTGAACCCCGTGAAGGAGATTGTGCGCATAGCGCATGAGCACGGCGTGCCGGTGCTCGTAGACGGAGCGCAATCGACGCCCCATTTCGCCATAGACGTGCAGTCAATCGACTGCGACTTCTTCGCCTTCAGTGGACATAAGATATACGGACCGACCGGCATCGGTGTGCTCTACGGCAAGGAAGAATGGCTCGACCGCATGCCGCCCTATCAAGGAGGCGGCGAGATGATAGAAAGCGTGAGCTTCGAGAAGACCACCTTCGAGAAACTGCCGTTCAAGTTCGAAGCCGGAACGCCCGACTATGTGGCTACGCACGGACTGGCTACGGCGCTCAACTATGTGTCGGCGCTTGGCATGGGCAACATCACCGCACACGAGCGCGAGCTCACCGACTACTGCATGAAGCGCTTGGCGGAGATAGACGGCATGCGACTCTTCGGAACCACCGAGGGCAAGGACGCCGTGGTGTCGTTCCTCGTGGGCGACATACACCATCTTGACATGGGCACGCTGCTCGACCGACTCGGCATCGCCGTGCGCACCGGTCACCACTGCGCACAGCCCGTTATGGACCGCTTCGGCATACAGGGCACGGTGCGTGCGTCGTTCGGACTCTACAACACGAAGGAAGAAGTGGACGCTCTCGTGGCTGGAGTGAAGCGCGTGAGCCAGATGTTCTGATGCCGCGCAGCGCAGCACGCAGACATCTATGACGCAGAGACGCCGCATCAGCAGCCTATCCTCTGCACTTCAGTACCGCCCACAGCATCCAAGCGCATACGCCGAGATGCACAAGCAGTGAGTCGTATGTAGGGAATACGCACATAACGAAAGCAAGCTGCGCATGCAGGTAGCGCAGAGTCTGACCCATAGTCACCTCGCGCTCGAGCACGCTCGAATAATACTGCCGTAACCACTCCATCGGAGCGGTTGCGGCTTTTTTCATGCCGTCGAGTAGGGCAGAAGTCTGCACCTGCTTTGCGTTGATAACACGGATGTCCGACTGCTGGAGTGTGATGTTCTTTTCCATAATCTATATATTATATAAGGTGATACATATTGTTTCTTATCTTCGCTTGCAAAATTAGTGGGCTTTATGGAAATAACATTTCACTTTCTGTATTTCTTTGTTAAAGAAATATTACAATCGCTTTGTAGTTTGTATTATAAAAGCTAACTTTGCAAACGGAAAAGAGTTGCACCCGTAAGCGGGTTTATTGCACATTGAAACAGACAACAATGAAAAAACAGGAAAGTAAGCCACATTTGCTGCCCCATTACTATACCGACCTTGTCGAAGCAGGCTGCGACGAAGCCGGCAGAGGCTGTCTTGCCGGAAGCGTATACGCCGCCGCAGTCATTCTGCCGCCCAACTACGACAACGCTCTGCTCAACGACTCGAAGAAGCTCACCGAGAAAGCACGACGCACACTGCGCGACCAGATAGTGCGCGACGCCGTGGCGTGGGCTGTAGGCGTGGTTACGCCCGAGGAGATAGACCGCATAAACATACTCAACGCCAGCTTCCTCGCCATGCACCGCGCGCTCGACCAACTCACCGTGCGCCCCGAAGCCATCATCGTCGACGGCAACCGCTTCACTCCCTACCGCGACCTGCCCCACACAACGATAGTGAAAGGCGACGGCAAGTATCAGTCGATAGCCGCAGCGAGCATCCTCGCAAAGACATTCCGCGACGAATACATGGACCGGCTCGCAGAGGAATATCCCTACTACGACTGGCAGAAGAACAAGGGCTATCCCACGAAGGCGCACCGCGAGGGCATACGCCTGCACGGCACCACGCCTTACCACCGAATGAGCTACAACCTGCTGGGCGGAGGACAACTCGAACTGAAATTTGAGGAGAGCCCCTCCCAACCCTCTCCGTCGGGGAGGGCTTAGGATTGCTTAGAACAGAACGCCCTCAGCTTAGAAAGACTTAGAAAGGTTTAAAAGGCTTAGTCTGGCTTATAAAGGCTTGGAAAGGCTTAGTCAGGCTTATAAAGGTTCAAAGATTCGCAGCAAGCCTTATACCTTCTGTTCAAAAGTCATCGGTTCCCGTCCGCCGTCCAATCGGCACCGTCCGCCGTCCAATCGGATTCCGTCCGCCGTCCAATCGGTTTCCGTCCCGCTGCGTAGGATTCGTGGCAAATACGTGATTGCC
>OCPT01001014.1_pt1 | contig 18049 bp, 12 predicted proteins | sample 1538741 | NCBI WGS metagenome assembly OCPT01 (sample SAMN04571723, study PRJEB22368) | human gut metagenome | biome: human gut; material: stool | host: Homo sapiens | place: Luxembourg | collected 2012-12-06 | reverse complement strand
AATTATTTGTGTTTTTCAGAAAAATTTTAGTCGTTACGCATATTGCTTTCGGCAATATGATATAGATATGACCGCTATACACCATTGAGTTTGACTTTTTTTGCCAAAGCCTGTAAACTAAGGCAAGGCAAGAATCTCCCGGATTTGGGAAGTTTGCAAATAAAGAAATACAACAAATAAGGAGAGCATATATGCGACTTAGAAATATACCCCGCGCCGAAGGCGTGTTAAAAGAGTGCAGTCAGGTTATCGAGACTCCGGAAGAATTCCGTGATCACTGGGCATCTGATGTATTCCAGAATGACTACCCGGTCCACATTGAAATCGGCATGGGAAAAGGCCGTTTTCTCATGGCACTGGCTCAGAAAAATCCACAGATCAACTACATCGGAATCGAGCGCTACACAAGCGTCCTTCTCCGTGCTGTGGAAAAGTTAAACATATATATAGAAGAAAACGAAAGCACTCTGCCAAACATTCGCTTCATTTGTATGGACGCACAGGACATAGCAAATGTGTTCGCTGAAAATGAAGTTGACCGAATCTATCTGAACTTCTCCGACCCATGGCCGAAAGCCCGCCATGCAAGAAGGCGCCTCACGTCACCGGATTTTTTTGCACGTTACGACAAGGTGCTTGTCCAGGACGGACAGGTAGAATTCAAGACAGATAACCGTGATCTTTTTGATTTTTCCGTTGAGTCTTTAGGGGAATCCGAAACATGGGGCATTTCCGAATGTACTTATGACCTGCACCATGATGAAATTATGAACGTTGGAAATATTATGACAGAATATGAAGAGAAATTTTCATCCATGGATCACCCGATTTGCAAGCTCATTGCTAAAAGAAGATGTCTGCTGTGACTTTCTTAGCGCTACAGCGCATATATTATTAATGAGAAAGCCTTCGGAGTCTGTTCGCCATGAGCCGAAATTGTCATAACAAAAAAAACTTCCGACAAAAGTTTTTTGAATACACTTATCGAAATCGGTGTCTGCACAGGTGGATCGGTTGTTTCAGAAAATCCCTGAAAGAAGTATATGATATTCTGAACCACGGTTCTGACTGCCGAAGGCACTGATCAGAAAGGTTGATTTGATGTTACATTTAACTGCAAAAAATTTTCAAATAGAAGTAAAAGATACCTCTCTCCCGGTCGTCGTTATGTTCTACGCTATCTGGTGTGGGAAATGTGCCATGATGAAGCCGGTCGTGGAGGATATCGAAAAGAAATACGCCGGAAAGATCAAGTTCTGCGAAGTCGAAATTGAAGAATCTGCAGTACTCGCCGCAGAATACGCCCCGGAAATCGTCCCGACATTTGTTCTCTTCAAAGATAAAAAGTCAGTCGGTGCCATGGGGGGAATGGTGGATGAACACACATTTGAATCCAGAATACTGGAAATCTTGTCTTAGTCCACAGATGTACACAAGCCGTAACAAAATCTTTCGAAATAGTTAAGAATTTTTTACTTTTTACTTTTACACAAGTATGCTATTATTGGGGGTACAGAAAGGAGATGTGGCGTCTGACACCACAGGATAATTATGAGTATGAAAAAATTAAAAAGGGTTCTGCCGTTTAGCCTGGCAATAATTCTGGCATCTGTAAGCCTGCCGGTAACTGCCCTGGCTGACAGCGCAAAAGTAGTCACTCTCGGAGCGAACTTATCCGACGAGCAGAAAGCTTCTATGTACAAATACTTCGGTACTTCCGCCGATCAGGTAAACACGATCGAAGTCACGAACACAGACGAAAGAAAATATATGGAAGGGATCGCGACCGAATCCCAGATTGGTACAAGAACATATAGCTGTTCTTATGTTGAGCCGACAGACAGCGGCGGAATTCAGGTAAAAGTCGCAAACCTGACATTTGTAACAAGTTCTATGATCGCCAGTACACTTTTGACTTCCGGCGTTGAGAACTGTAACGTTGTTGTCGGATCTCCAATTGAAGTATCCGGAACCGGTGCACTGACAGGTATTATGATGGCTTACGAAAAAGCCAGTGGAAAAGAACTTTCCGAAGACCAGAAAGCAACTGCAACAGAAGAACTGGTAACAACCGGTGACCTCGCCAAGGATCTCGGTCAGGATACAGCATCTGATCTGATCAACGATGTCAAAGAATCCGTTATTGAAGACAAACTGACTGATCCGTCCGATATTCAGGATGCGATTTCTGACGCAGCCGATAAGCAGGGAATTACACTGACCGATGACCAGCTTGCGAAAATCACAAGTCTGATGGAATCTATTTCCCAGTACGACTACGATGTCAAAGCACTGAAAAAGACTCTCGACAACCTGGACGGGAAATCCGGAGGATTCTTCAGCAACTTGTGGTCCTCCATCAAAGGCTTCTTTGGCGGAGATAGTTCTGGCGGTGGAATTATTAACAATACGGATGATGCAGCACTCGGAAATGATGCAATCATCGACAGCACATTAGATGCCGTAAAAAGCAAAGCAAACGATGCCGTAAATCAGGCAAAAGACGAAGGTCTCTGGGATAAAATCGTAGGATTTTTCAAAGATCTGTTCGGAGGCGATGATACCGAAAACTCCGATAATACAGATAGCACTGACGCAGTCGAAGAAAATACGGACAACAACACCGATACAGGCAGCACCGACAACAATGCTGATAACGACACTTCTACAAACGCAGAATAAAATTAATTCATAACTTTAGCAGGGAGATGGAATACTCAAATTCCATCTCCCTGTTTCTCTTCCACAACTCCCAGCGTAAATCACATAATAAAAGTGGCACCAGGCGGTGATAAAATCATTGAGTGATTCTCGTTATATTTTCGAGCTGGCCTCTCTTATTATATATTTTAAAATTCAAAAACTGCTACCCCATACGGCGGCAATTTGTATCCAAATGAATATGGTCTTCCATCACATTCTTTCTTCACGGCATGATAAATGTTCTGTCTCTTCTCGCCATTTCCGCCATATTTCACATCGTCACTGTTCAGAATCAGCTTATACTGCTTCTTTCTAGGAACTCCTACACGGTAATCTTCTCTTGCCATCGGTGTGAAGTTGATCACGAACAAAAGGTTATGCTTTCCATCTTTAGAATGGCGGATAAAGCTGTAAATGCTTCTGTATGCATCATCTGCATTGACCCACTCGAATCCTTCCCATGACTGATCCAGTTCATAAAGTGCCTGTTTCTTTTTATACATGTGGAGTAGATCACGCATCCATGACTGAATTGCCTGATGCTCCGGCTCCTCCAACAGATACCAGTCCAGTTCACGTTCCTCTGACCACTCGCGAAGCTGTGCAAAATCCTGTCCCATGAACAACAATTTCTTTCCGGCGTGTCCCATCATAAATGCATATCCTGCTTTCAGGTTCGCATATTTATCAAATCCAAGTCCTGGCATCTTATTGATCATGGAACATTTCAAATGGACAACCTCATCATGCGACAGTACGAGAATGTAATCTTCGCTGTACGCATAACTCATGGCAAATGTCATCATATGATGATTGTCTTTTCTGAAATACGGATCCAGCTTCATATATTCCGTAAAGTCGTGCATCCACCCCATATTCCACTTAAGGCTAAATCCAAGACCTCCGTCTTCTACATCTCCGGTTACCTTCGGCCATGCCGTAGACTCTTCCGCTATCATAAGTGCACCCGGATTTCTTCCAAGTACAACTGTGTTCAGATGCTTGAAGAAATCTACTGCCTCCAGGTTCTCATTACCTCCATACTGGTTCGGAACCCATTCTCCGTCTTTCTTTCCATAATCCAGGTACAGCATAGAAGCAACTGCATCAACGCGAAGTCCATCAATATGGAAATGCTCCACCCAGAAAAGTGCATTGGCAATCAGGAAGTTCCTTACCTCATTCTTGCCAAGATCAAATATCTTTGTCCCCCAGTCCGGATGCTCCCCTTTTCTTGGATCTGCATACTCGTAAGTTGCTGTTCCGTCAAACTCGGCAAGTCCATGCTCGTCCTTTGGAAAATGTGCCGGAACCCAGTCCATAATAACACCGATTCCATTTCTATGCAGATAATTGATCATCCACGCAAAATCTTCCGGTGTTCCATAACGGCTTGTCGGCGCATAATATCCTGTCACCTGATATCCCCATGATCCATCAAATGGGTGTTCTGCGATTCCCATGATCTCCACATGCGTATATCCCATATCTTTCATATACTTTGTGATTTCTTTTGCAAACTCACGATAAGTATAGAATCCCTCGTCCTCTGTGCCTGGGTGTCTCTTCCAGGAACCCATATGAACCTCATATACAGACATTGGTTCTTTTTTGTGGTTCCATTTTTCCCGTGCAGTCATCCAGGAACTATCGGTCCATTTCAAATTCTCAATATTCGTTATTCTTGATGCTGTACCCGGACGAAGTTCTGCATAATTGGCATACGGATCTGCCTTCATATGATACTCCCCTGTAATCGTCTCAATGCAGAACTTATACATCATGCCTTCTTTTACTCCCGGTACAAAACATGTGTAAATTCCGATATATTCCGCCCTTGTCATAGGGTTTCTTGTGCGATCCCAGTCATTGAATTCCCCCACTACAGACACGGATTTCGCATTCGGTGCCCAGACAGCAAAATAAACTCCTTCCTGCCCTTCGTCGTCCACCATATGTGCACCCAGCTTCTTATAAATTTCGTAGTGATTTCCCTGTCCGAAAAGGTACTGATCTAATTCTCCGATTTCATAAGCTTTCCATTCTTTCTCCATAAACTTCCCTCACATTTCATCCGGATTTCAATATCTTAAGTATACCTTAGCGGAACACAAAATTCAATCTATGTCACTCGATTCCAGACAAAAAACAGGGATACAATTTTCTACAATTGTATCCCTGCTTCATCACTTACATTCACTATATCATTAAATTTTAAAATCTTCTTCCTTCAGAATAATGCGATCTGACGAATCCGTAGATTTTCCAAATACACGTCTTGCAAGATGCTTTACATTTGCTTTCTGTGAATGTTTAATTGCTTCATCCATGATTTCTTTTACTTCCGCAACTGTAACCGCATGATCTTCACGCTGCATTACATCAATTCGGCTGTAAAGTGCCAGAATTCCCATTTCATCAAGCTTATATCCATTTTCCTTCGCATAAGTCTGACCAAATGTTACTAACTCATCATTGATGAATACCGGAAGCTCAAGCTTAGAAGTGAATTTCTTTTTGAAATCCGGATTAGCTGTCATAATTCTCTCCAGAGGTTTTCTCTGATCTTCAAGAACAAAGAGAAGCTCTCCGGTCTTTCTTGACATCAATGCATTCAGTTCCTTGATTGTTCTGGAATTCAACTTACCAGCCTTTTCGATGATGATCGCTCCACCGCGAAGCTTCTGGATAATATTGCCAAGTTCCTTCTTATTCAGCGATTCACCTGTAACAATAGCAACTTTACCCTGTTTCAGATTTCTTTGTTTCTGGATTGCTTTTACAATATCTACTGCAAGTACTGTTTTTCCAGATCCTTTACGGCCAATGATCATTAAGTTACCGGTTCTTGAAGTTCCCTCTCTCTGGGCACGTCTGTCATTATCAAGTACTGCAACAATCTGTTCACTCATTCCTCTGACCGGTACGAAGTAAGAGAATAATTTCTTCTGCTCCTCTGTCAGTCCGGCTTTCAGTCCAATCTCACTGGTTGCACTTAAGTCATATCTTCCTGTTACAACGAATCCGGTATCAAATGGAACTCCACTTCCTTTTGACTTCTTAATTCTGCGCTGAATCTCTTCCTCAGATGGTTCTTCAATTTCCAAGTCTCCTTCAAGGTCTTCCGGATCCGGAATCTCAGGAAGCTCATCTTCAAAGTCGTCTTCCTCGAAATCATCTTCCTCAAAATCATCCTCTTCCTCGAAGTCGTCCTCTTCCTCGAAATCGTCTTCCTCGAAGTCGTCCTCTTCCTCAAAGTCATCCTCTTCGTAATCGTCGTCTTCTACATAATCATCTTCATAGAAGTCATCCTCTTCCTCAAAGTCGTCTTCTTCCTCAAAGTCATCCTCTTCCTCGAAGTCGTCCTCTTCCTCGAAATCATCCTCTTCCTCGAAATCGTCTTCGTCCTCGGATTCATCTTCCGGGAATTCATTCCACTCTGCATCGAATTCCTCTACTTCTTCCTCATCTTCCTCCGGGAATTCATCTGCAAAACCATCTTCGTCAAAATCGTCTTCGTCGAATCCATCTTCCTCTTCAAAATCATCTTCATCCTCAGAATCCTCGTCTTCAAAATCATCGTCTTCGGATTCCTCGTCTTCGAAATCATCCTCGTCTTCGGAATTGTCTTCCGAATCATCCTGGTTTTCTGTTTCCGGAATTTCTTCATCTTCTTGTACTTCTTCGATTTCTTCTACAGCGTCGACTTCATCTTCTGCTTCAAACTCTTCGTCCTCACCCTCAAAGTCTTCGTCTTCAAACTCTTCCTCTTCGAAATCATCTTCATCCTCAGAATCCTCGTCCTCCGTCTCCTCTTCTTCCGAAACTGCTTCAACAATCTCTTCTTCAGGTTCTTCTTCAGACTCTTCAGGTTCTTCCACAATATCGTCCAGCTCTTCTTCTGAAATAAACTGATCTACAATTTCTTCTTCAACAGATTCCCCTTCTGCTTTTGCAAGCTCCAGTTCCTCTTCTATATCAAAATTTTCCTCTTCTTTCTCCTGTGCTGTCACACGATCTTCCAGCTCTTCCACAAGCTGTCTGATATCATCAGAAAGCAATGCCTTTCTTCTTGCTTCCTCTGCCTCAAGACGAGCCTTCTCTTCCGCTTCACGACGAGCCTTCTCCTCTGCTTCACGACGAGCCTTCTCCTCTGCTTCAAGGCGAGCTTTCTCTTCCGCTTCACGGCGTGCTTTCTCTTCTGCTTCCTGACGGGCTTTTTCTTCTGCTTTCCGTCTTGCTATTTCTTCTGCCTCGCGTCTCTCTGCCTCAAGTCTTTCTGCCTCACGGCGGGTTTCCAGTGCTTCTCTCTCTTTTCTAAGTCGTTCTTCATCGGATGCTTTTTGCTTTGCGATCGCCTCAGCATTTACCTTCTGCTTAGCTTCCCATTCCATCAAGATGTCTTCAATCTTCATCTGACCTTCAATGCGGAGTTCTTCTTCTCGTTCCTCCATCTTCTTCTGGTCTTCCGGATTAATTCCACTCGCCATAGCCACGCCATTAGCCAGTGCTTCTTGAAGTGTCGCACCCTTCACAACTGTCGTAATAGATTTTTTTGGTCCTTCTGCCGCATGCTGAAGAATTCCTTCTAACTCTCTGACATTCCGAGCTTCTTCCGGAGTTTCCTTTCCGATTGGTTCAATGACTGGTGCTTCTGTTTCTACAACTTCTGGTTCTTCTGAAACAGCTTCTTCCGGCTCCAGGACTGGTTCCTCAGCTAGTGCTTCCGGCTCTTCTGAAACTGGTTCTTCTAAAACCGGTTCTTCTATCGGAACTTCTTTGTCTGCCTTGGCATTTTCTTCCATTGCCTTCAATGCTTCTCCAAGCTCTGCTGTCGGAATTCTTCTCGTTGCATCCAGACCATCCACAGTTTCTGTTGTATTGGCTCCTGATTCCTGCTGTTCTGCCTCCGCAGCTTCTGCTGCTTCCTGCGCTGCTTTAATCTGTTCTTTTGGAATTGATACAGTATCCTGTGGAATACTCTTTACATCCTTAAGCGCAGCTCGCTCAGGTTTTTTATCCACTGCTTTCTTAGGCTCTTTTTTCGGTACACCTTTATACTCATCGTACTTTTCCTGTTGGAGTGGTGTCAGTGGTTTGTACTTCATCTTCAATTCCATTGCCTGATATACATATTTTCCTTCGCTGAACCACAAGATCAAATCGTCACATTCTTCCAGGCACTTTGAGGTCATGCCTGCTTCATGATATAGCTTTGCGAGCTCATACGCCCATTTTTCAATATATTCTGCCTTTTTAAATTCTTCCAGTGCCGAAATCTGTTCTGACAGATCAGACCCTTGTGCCTTCAAAATCCGATATTTCAAAATGAATTGATTCGGATCTCTCGGTGCCAGTTTTACAAATTCCTCATAACAGTCCGAAGCCTCATTCAGATCATTCAGTTTCAGGGCAAGTACTGCCAGACGATACACAACCTTTCTGCTGGACGGTGCTCTGTCAAATGCGATCATAAGCGTATCACGGCTCTTCTGAAACTCCCCGTTATTCTCGTAGATTTCGCTTACTGTATTTAACATTGCCGGGCTCTTCACCCTTCTCCAGTCTATTGTATCGGCAATTTCCATTGCTTTTCTAAATTGTTTCTTTTCGTAATGTTCGAGCATCTGCTCGGTTTTTACCCGATATTCATATTTATCCAATATTCTCACCTCAAATTTTTTGACAATTCTACAGATACAAGTTTATCATACACCAGTCTTATTGTCAAAAACATACGAGATTTTGTTACAAAAATGTTACAAAATGATATCGTCCACTTTTTTGAAATCTTTCAGGCTATACGCTTCTATAATATTTCCCTGGATAACATAAAGCGTATCTTCTATATAAATACCTCTTGTGATCCTCATATTATTTCCATTGATTTCCTCATGCATCGTACATGTAAATCCTTGTTTTTCGTCGTAAGAAAATGTATAGTACTCCCGGCCGCCTTCGCTGTCTGCAGCAAAACCAATCAGATTTTTCTCTGCATCTACTAAAGCTGCCTTATAATCATAAGAAACATCTGTATAGTACACATTTTCAATGACATAAGTCTGCTCCTCTTTCACATTTTCCGGATCAGAAATATCGAACATCGTCAATTTCACGCCATCTGTTGACATAGTCTTTTCATCAACATTCATCCCAATACCCAGAAGCTTATTTTTCCCATACGGATGCAGATAATCTGAAAATCCAGGTATCTTCAACGCTCCTATGATCTTTGGATTTTTCGGATCCGACAGATCAACGGAAAATAACGGATCCGTCTCTTTAAATGTTACAAAGTATCCTGCCTTTCCCATAAATCTTGCGGAATACACCCTCTCATCTTCTGCCAGACCTTTGATGGAGCCGGTTTCTTTCAGTTCTTGATTCAAAACATAAACACTGTTCGTGTCGCCATCGGTCACTACAACTCTCAGATATCCATCATATTCATCAATAGAAAATGAATCATTAATATAACCGTCTATTTTGCACTGTGCCCCAGCCGTCAATTTCCCACTTTCATAAGAAACTTTTCGGATTGTCGTCACATCTTTTCCAGAATATTGCCACACATTTTCATAAAAATAAATATTATCGTTGCTCACATATAAATTGCCACCGTCTGCCAAAAGTGCCTTACTGTGCGCTGTCTCATTTGGATTTTCCAGAGAAACTGATGTGATGATCGAATACATATCTGCCTTTGAAATGGACGGAAGACAAATATCTGTTTCTTTAATCAGATTATCGTTTACAAGTGGTATATAGGACTTCGGATTCTTCGCCGTTATACCATCAAGTGTTACATAATAATCACTGAATAAGTATAAGTATCCATCTGCAATTCTTGAAGAATTGTAATATCCACTCTGACTGACCCTGCCAACTTCTTTTGGATTTTCCCGGTCTGAAATGTCATAAGTTACTGCGGTCGTATTAGCCCTCTGACCATATCCATAATCATCATCATTCCATTTGCCGCCCACATAACCGTCACACACTGCGATTAATTGATTTCTTTCAATGTCCAGATACATTTCCTGGATTTCAGAAACATCTTCCACTGTTATAGTCGCCGTTTGCTTCATCCGATTATCGCGGGTATCTATAATGGCAATCTGATCGCTCTTATCTTTTAACACGTAAAGGTATGTTCCATCTGTTTTAGCTGTATCCCCCTCATCCACACCTTCCTGACGTACATTTGTCTCAGAATAAGAACCGCTTGCCATTCCGGTGTCCGCTGCTGCAGTACTGTTTTCTTCAATATTCTGTGCTGCATCTCCACTTGCCTTACTGTCAGCTGATTCATCGACTCTTATATCATTCAATGATCTTGCCCAGCTTGAAGTGTATGCACTGTCTCTTTCCTGATCTTTCTTATATTTTTCCAAATATGCATAGACATCCTTATATTCCGCCGCACTTTCTACTTTCGTACTGTCACTGATTGTCACATCACTGCCTGCTATCTTATCATCTCGAGTCGCGTCTTCCATTTTAAAATAATTCTGGCATACCATCACTCCCACGATTAGCACCAGGCATGCTGCTGCCAGCCCACCGATTCTCGCCGGAGTCCACACTTTTTTCTTCTTCCCTGCAAGCTTTGCTTCAATCTGTCTCGGTTCAAGCGCTTTCGGCACCGGAACCTGTTCTGACTTTTCCTTTATTTTCCGAATCATGTCCTGCTCATTCTTATTCATAAAATGTCCTCCCATCCAACACACACTGCATCTTCTCCAGCGCCCGGCTTCGTTTTACCCGGACAGTTCCCGGCTTCAGGCTTAGGATCTTCCCGATTTCTGTGCTGTTATAACCGCCAAACACTGACAGCCCGACTATCATTTGCTCTTCTTCTGAAAGAATAAAAAATGCATTTCTCACATCCATCGCAAGTCCCACATCTTCTTCATGAATTCCTTCCACCTGTCCTTCCGGGAAAAAATCTTCTGTCTGCTGTATTCCTTCTTTCGCCACCTGTTTCAATCTTTTCTTACATATATTTGACAAAATTGTAAAAATCCAGCTCTTGAAAGCTTCTTCTTTTCGAAGTTTATGTATATGTTCATAAGCAGATAACACTGCCGCACTCACCGCGTCTTCTGCCTCATGCGGATCACGCATCAGACAAAGCGCGTAGCGATAGAGGTCTTGATAGACCTGCTCATATAGCTTTGAAAATGCTTTTGCATCACATTTCATTCTTTTTCCTCCTCAATTTGTTTTTCTCAAGAAGTTCTCCACACTCCTCCATTGACTTATCCAACTGCCGTTCCCAATACCCAGTGTAAAAAGTATGATTACTTCTTCTACATATAAGAGTCCCAAAATATCCCAAGTGTTACAAAAAGGCGTCACTTTTTTTCATAAGTGCCGCCTTTTATTTACATTCGTTTATTCAATTATATTACCGCTCAAAATACTGCGCAAGATAAAATTCAGCGTAATTCCCAGTGCAACGGAACATAGAACGTGAATTTTACCTATCGGATTATTTAGCCCTTATAATAATTAATCAGACAACCTTTGAGAATAATCTCTCTTTCTGCGTCTGTCATATCTCCAAGTGTAAATGTGACTTCTTTCAATGTATCTCCGACTACATAAGCTTTGATCTCTGCATCTTTGTTTTCCACTGCTTTTCTGATTTCCGGTACAAAGATATAATCGCCATTTTTGAAGCTTAATTTCTTGTCGTCTTCTTTTGTGATAAATGGAAGCATTCCCCAGTTGATCAGATTGGAGCGATATCTTTTTGTCGCATATTCATTTGCAATATTCGCCCAGCCACCGAGCACCTTCTGACAGGAAGCTGCCTGCTCTCTTGCTGAACCGTCACCTGGTTTTACTGCAAAGATCGTACTTCCGACTCCGATATTTCCTTTTCCTGCTTCCGGATATTTCTCCTGGATCTTTGCCATAACCGGTTTTAATTCTTCCAATACCTCTAACGGACATTCGCCTGCTTCGATTGCTTTCTGTGCTTTCTGTACTTCCTTTGCACGTCCTACATATGCAGGATCTTTTCTGGAAAGTGCAAACTCTGCCAGTCCAAGTGGATTGGATCTGTAAGAAGATGTTTCTCCAGATGGAATCAGCTCATCTGTTGTTGTAACCGGATCGTGAATCTCTGATACAACTTTCAATACCAGATTCTCTGGAAGTGCTGACATTGCCGGCCAGTCTTTGATATTCGGTCCGAACTTGATCTTTGTATCCGGATCAGCCACACCATGACTGTCAAATACACGATTTGCATAAATCTTCTGGTCAAAGTGGTATTTCTGTCCCTTGTATTCTACGTCCATATCTGTTGCAGGTGTCAGGAAGCCTTTATTTGCTGCTGTTGCTGCAATTGAACGGGCATCCATAAGTGCAACGGATGCAATCTGCCCACTCTGAAGCTTGGAACCTTCACGGTTCGGGAAGTTTCTTGTAGAGTGGCGAATAGAAAATGCGTTATTTGCCGGTGTATCTCCAGCTCCAAAGCATGGTCCACAGAATGCTGTTTTTACAATTGTTCCTGCTTCCATAAGATCCGCAACTGCACCGTTTTTCACAAGTTCCATATAGATTGGTGTACTTGCCGGATATACACTAAATGTAAATTCATCTGAGCCAATGTAATGACCTTTTATGATGTCTGCTGCTGCGCAGATATTTTCAAATCCACCACCGGCACATCCTGCGATGATTCCCTGATCCACATAAAGTTTTCCATCAATCACTTTATCCTGAAGTGAATAATCCACAGCACCATCCAGGCTCACCAGTGCTTTCTGCTCTACATCGTGAAGCACGTCTTTCAGATTCTTACGTACGTCGTCGATCGTATATACATTTGACGGATGGAACGGCATTGCGATCATCGGACGTATCTCGCTTAAGTTCACATAGACCATACCATCATAATATGTAACTGCACCAGGATTCAGTTCTTTGTAATCTTCACTTCTGCCGTGGATCTCATAGAACTCCTTAATCTTATCATCTGTTTTCCAGATAGAAGACAGACATGTTGTCTCCGTTGTCATAACATCGATTCCGATACGGAAATCAGCACTTAACTTCTCCACACCTGGTCCGACAAATTCCATAACTTTATTGTTTACATAACCATTTGCAAATGTTGCGCCGATAATTGCAAGTGCCACGTCCTGTGGTCCGACGCCTTTGACCGGCTCTCCGTCTAGATAAATTCCAATCACACCTGGCATCTTAATATCATATGTCTTATTCAGGAGCTGCTTTACAAGTTCCGGTCCACCTTCACCCATAGCCATCGTTCCAAGTGCTCCATAGCGGGTATGGCTGTCGGATCCAAGGATCATCTTGCCGCCGCCTGCCAGCATCTCACGGGCAAACTGGTGAATAACTGCCTGATGCGGCGGTACATAGACACCGCCATATTTCTTTGCGCAAGTCAGTCCAAACATGTGGTCATCTTCATTAATCGTTCCGCCGACCGCGCAGAGTGAGTTGTGACAGTTCGTCAATACATATGGAATTGGAAACTTCTCCAGTCCTGAAGCTCTCGCTGTCTGAATAATTCCGACAAATGTAATGTCATGAGATGTCAGCTTATCAAATTTGATCTGCAGTCTCTCCATATTGCCTGATATATTATGAGCCTCTAAAATTCCGTAAGCCATTGTCTGCGTTCTGGCTTCCTCCTTGGATACCTCACGGCCTGTCTTTGCCTTTACTTCTGCTTCGTCCGTAATGATCTCGGTGCCATTTACCAGATACGCACCGCCGTCATATAATTTCAACATGTCTAGTCCTCCTGATTACCTGTAATTATATTCTTCTGAATAATTACGCTTATTTCCAGATTGTATACATGTATATATTAGCACATCACATGACATATGTCCAACCATTTATTCACCCTTTTTCATTCCCTTTTCTTCAATACCTTCTGATAAATTACACATATCATTCAACTCCTCCCTGATTTTTTCATCTACTGGAATATCTAACTCTTCATAACGAAAGCTTTACCTTTAATTAATTACTGTCTCAAATTTAAAATGTCAAAACGCCTTACATTTTAGCTACTAAAAACACAAAATATTATTTTAAAAATATTAACCAAATACCCTAAAGAGGAAGATTCCACAAATCCTTCTTATGAAATCTTCCCCTTTTGTTACTTAAATCTTTTTAAAAGTCAGACCTTTTCTTACTTTTCTTTTTCAACTGCTTTCTTAACAGTTTCCACAGGTACTCCTAGTATCTCAGAAACCTTTTCCAAATCACCGATATTTTTATACGCATTACAAATGAGTTGTTCTGTCACTTCTTCTGTTACCTGATTTCTTACTTCCTGAAATTCTTCTGCCATCAATTCTTTTAATGCTTCACACATACTCGATTTTACCTCCTTCATTGCCTTCCAGTTTGCTCGCGTGATAACTTCCATTGCCGCCTGGTATAATTTAGAGTTTTTCTTTTCTTCATATTGTCTCACTAGATTTTCAATTTCCATTCTATCTGTGATGTCATTCCTCAGACTACAGAGCCAGCGGTTTTCCTCTTTATCCAGCTCTTTTGTAATGAGTAACTGTATGGGAAATGCATCTCCTGTTATATAATAGATTCCAGATTCAACACATTCTATTTGCAGTTTGCGAAACTCTTGTAAATGCCGGAGCATTTTCACAGGATAATGATTACAAATAAAAGTAATCGTTAATTCTTCCGGTTTAATTTCACACACATGCTCTGTATCCGACTGATAAAAGCAGCAATAACCATATACTTTATAGAAATCATTGATTGTCAGATAATCGTCCGGGCTTTTATATTCAATAATATTGTGCTTTCGGAATATCCGTCCTATGTTCTTTTGAATCTTTTCTTCACCACGAATTTTAATCACCAATTCATCAATCCGCATTGGCTGTTTCGATAATAAATGTTCCGGTTCAAATGTCATTTTTTCAATTTCATTTTCAAATTCAATCTGAATAGATGCTTCAAATGCCGGGTGCCATTCTATGATTTTTCTTTTGTCCATCTAATTCTCCTCTCATTATAATTTTTTTGGTACCTGTTTTCAATAGAACTTCCTACGTTTACAAGTTACATTTTTCATATCGGGTAATTGTTTCAGAATTCGAAACGCCGAAATGAACACCTTACGGCTTGAATATTCGGAGACTAGACTTCCTCCTGAATTGGACATATCATAGCATACTCTTCTCTAGAAGTAAAGCATTACATAGAAAAAGGTTGAAACCTAGATTCCAACCCTTTTTAATAATATATTTCTTTTATTTTACACCATCACTTTTCGTTTTCCCAATAGTGCCATCTCTTCCACATTTTTTGTAGCATACAGTATTGTAACTCCGGTTCTCTCCTGCAATTCCACCAGCTCCTGAGTCAACTGATTATGAAATTTGGGATTTACATTGCGAAGCGGCTCATCCATAAGGATTACATCTGGCTCCAAAATCATGGCACGCGCCAGCGCGGTCCGATGTTTCCACAGATCTGACAAGTTTTTTACTTTTGCAAATCGGACTTCTACAAGATCCAGAAGTTCCATCACTTCCAGTGTCCGTTTTCCTATTTCTTTTTCATCTATGCCGCGAAGTCTTAAGCCCAGTTCTACATTTTCCAGAACTGTCATTCGTGGATACACAGTATAATTCTGAAAAATCATAGCAATTCCACGCTCCTCCGGTGGAAGACTGTTGACCAGCTTGTCTCCAATCCATATCTCTCCGTTTTTCACTTCATCAAGACCTGCGATCATGCGCATAACAGCACTTTTTCCACTCCCGGATGGACCAGTCAATATTACAAATTCTCCGTCTTCAATCTGGAAATTTAAATCCTTTACTGCCTCATATCCATTCGGAAATGCGCGATCTACATGTTTTAATGTCAGACTTGCCATCTGATCAGCCCCTTTCTTTGTCTTCCCCTGACTACTGCAATTCAGGCTTTTTATCCATCATTACTTTTTTACAACAACGCCTGGTAAATGTCTCTCTTTCCGACTCCCCGGTCTTTCGCGACCATTTTCATTGCTTCTTTTTTCTGAATCCCCTGATCCATATAATAATCCATATGTTCCTGAATGGACATTTCTTCCCATTTCTGGCGTTCTTCTTCTATCTGTTCCTGACGGCTCTTACCCTCAATGACAAGCACGCATTCCCCTTTTGGTTCCTGCTCTTTATAATATTCCACTGCCGCACTGATCGTTGTTGCAAAGACTGTCTCATGCTTTTTCGTAAGCTCCCGGCAAATGCGGATTCTTCTGTCACCCAAGGTCGCAAGCAGAAGCTCTAATGTCCGGACCAGTCTGTGCGGTGCTTCGTAGATAATCATAGTTCTTGTCTCTTCCGTCAGTTCGTTCAGCACTGCCTGTCGTTCTTTTTTATCTGTCGGAAGAAATGCTTCAAACGCGAATCTTCTTGTGGACAATCCGGAAATGGTCAGCGCTGTGATGCAAGCTGCTGCCCCCGGAACTGCTGTCACAGTGATTCCTGCTTCCTGACACATTGCCACCAGCTCCTCACCCGGATCGGAGATTCCCGGTGTTCCCGCATCCGTGATCAGTGCAATATCTTCACCATTTTCCAAGTGCTCAATCAACGTATGCGCTTTTGCAATCTTGTTATATTCATGATAACTGGTCATCGGTGTGTGAATATCAAAATGATTCAAAAGCTTAATGCTATTGCGGGTATCCTCTGCTGCGATCAAATCAACTTCTTTTAAAATACGGACACAGCGAAATGTCATGTCCTCCAGGTTGCCGATCGGAGTTGCACACAGATATAATGTTCCTGACATATAATTCTCCTTTTATTTCATCCCGTACAATTTCAGTACTTCTTCCGTATACTCCCCGTCTTTCGTGTAGACTATGAGCGGCGGGTCTACGGCGAGGCGTGGTTTTCCGCCTTTGAGGCCTTCGATAAGAACCATGTTTGGCTCTTTGTCTGCATATGGGTGGACGAGACGCATGCGTTTCGGCTCGATTCCGTAATTGCACATTTTTGTAAAGATTTCCGGCAGGCGGAAAGGACGGTGCACCATGTAGAAACGTCCTTTCATTTTCAGTACTTTTGCACTTTCTCGCAGAAGATCATCTAATGTGCATAACGCTTCATGTCTTGCGATATACAAAGCCTCGTTATCATTTTTCAGGCCGTGTTCTCCAATCATATACGGTGGATTGGATACAATGACTTCATACGAATCATTTCCAAATATGTGACTTGCCTCTTTGATATCACCGGTAACGATATCTATCTTGTTCTCCAGCCCGTTGTGTGCCACGCTTCTTCTTGCCATATCAGCACTTTCTTCCTGAACTTCCAGACCTGTATAATGAAGTCCTGGATTCTTTGCTTCCAGTAAAATCGGAAGAATTCCGGTTCCGGTCCCAAGATCCAGTGCTTGTTCCCCACGTTTTACTTTTGCATAGGAAGACAGAAGCACGGCGTCCATGCCAAAGCAGAACCGACCGGGCTTCTGTATAATCTCATAGCCCTTCACCTGGAGATCATCCAGGCGTTCATCGGGCTTCTTATTAGTCATCATTTAACTTGGAGGCGCCATTTTTCTCCTCCAGGGCTTTTAACTGTGCAAACTCCTCTTTCGAAAGCTTTGCATCTTTTTTCTTCTTTCTTGATTTGAATCTCAGCTCACCTGCCGGATATTCACGGATTTCTTTTTCATCGTTATCCAGCGTCACAATAACCTTTACAATCTGACGCAGTACGTGAACAGCCTGAACTTCACCATGAAGTCCTTCCGGCGTCGTCACATGATCTCCAACTCCCGGAAGCTGACGGTTCAGCTCTTCATAGGTCTCTTCTTCGTTAGTCAGACAGCACATCAGTCTGCCGCAGACTCCGGATATCTTTGTCGGATTCAGAGACAGGTTCTGCTCTTTCGCCATCTTGATCGATACCGGTGCGAACTCAGACAGATACGTGTGACAGCAAAGTGGTCTTCCACAGATACCAATGCCTCCACGAATCTTCGTCTCATCACGAACACCAATCTGACGAAGCTCAATACGTGTACGGAACACGCTTGCCAGATCTTTTACCAGCTCACGGAAATCAATTCTTCCATCTGCGGTAAAGTAAAATAACACTTTATTATTATCAAATGTATACTCCGCATCTATAAGCTTCATTTCCAGACCGTGTTTACGGATCTTCTCTAAGCAGATGTTAAATGCTTCTTTTTCTTTTTCTCTGTTTTTCTCTTCTTTTTTGTAATCCTCTTCGTTTGCAATTCGAATCACAGATTTTAAAGGCTGTGTGATCTTGTCGTCTTCTACTTCTTTCGGACCTGTCACAACCTT
>OCPT01001010.1_pt1 | contig 18089 bp, 14 predicted proteins | sample 1538741 | NCBI WGS metagenome assembly OCPT01 (sample SAMN04571723, study PRJEB22368) | human gut metagenome | biome: human gut; material: stool | host: Homo sapiens | place: Luxembourg | collected 2012-12-06 | reverse complement strand
ACATAATCAGAGAACCGGAAAGATGGTGACAAAACTGATTGCCAGGCCGGGGCAGGTTAAGAGATACTATAGCGCAGAGGGAAGAAACGCACCACAAGACATTTTGGCTATCGCAAAAGAGCATCTGAAAAAAGGATACAACAATATATAAAGAAAAGACAAAAAAAAGCAGCGGAAAGATTATCGTTCCCGCTGCTTTTTGCTTTTATGCTGCGATGTCTTTGGCTGTTGCCTCGAATTTTCGCTTCAAAACGAACAAGAGCGTATCGTCAAGTACGTCCTGCACTCCAATCAAGGTGCCATCATCACGAACATCATTGACAATATATTCTTCTGTATTGAATCCAAATTTGTCACCCATTGCCTGCAGTAATTCTTCATCTGTCGCATCTTCCTTAACTGTAAAATTCTTGCATAATACAGTATCCCAATAATGTACTGTATAAGCAACCATCGGCTGCTCGTAACAGATTCCAGTTTCAACAATACCAGTCGGATAAAAGTCGCAGATTACATATCCAAGGTCAATGTTATAGTCACTTTCATGCTGCTCCTGTTTTGTATCTTCCTTTGTTGCACTCAGTACACAGAAGATATCGGAATCCAGGCATCCGTTTTCAAGCATTCTGTGCAAAGTCTCTTCAATACATCCAGACAAATCAATATCTCGGTTGATATCTTCAACAACAGGTCCGATGATATACGTTGATTTGCTCGCACAGCATGTGACCTCATAAATCGCTTCATTTTCCTTTAACAGTTCTTTTAAGATTTCCATAAAATATTTTCCCCTTTCGTTGTTTGTGAATTAAATCGTCAAAAGAAATATGAAAAATATGGATAAAAAGAAAAAAGTGGAAAGGCTGGTGAACGGAAGCACAGCCAGAAATATAGATTTCTCACAGACGTTTTCTCACCGTGAGAAAAAACATGCCTATAGGAAATCCGTAGAATAAATAACTCGCAAAAAAATCACGCCTGCCTTGTTTTTAAGCATATTACTTACAACAAAAAAAGAACCGAAAAGGAGTTGTAAGTATTATGACAAAGAAAGCAGAAGAAAAGACATTATGGGAAACTCAGGGAAGAAGTTTTGTACGTGATTTGGATTACGGAAAAAAGGGCGAAGAGCGTATTGCCAGACATCTGAGAAAGTATAAAAGCGTTGTAGACGTCAGAGATATTAGCAATACAAGACGTGGAATCGATGATGATATTGATTTTGAAATCGTTTATGCAGATGGTCATGTGTCCACTGCTGAAATCAAAACCGATACTATGGCACACAGGACGGGAAATCTGGCTTATGAGAAATTCTCACACAGAAACCCGGGCTGCTTTGCAAGAACAAAGGCAGACCATATCATTTACCTGTTAGACCATACAGGTGAAGCATTTGTACTGGACCCGAAAAAATTCAGAGCGTTCATTGCTGAAATGGAGGCAGACCAGGATAAGGCGAAATCACTTAGGGTGACATGGAGAAAGATGGGAGAGGGTGCTTCCGGATATCTGGTCCCGATTAAAAGTATTCTTAAAACAGATGTAGTAGAGGCTAAAATGATGGTCGCAGCGTAATCTTTATATGCGGTTCTTCTCACGGTGAGAAGAACCGATACGATAAAGCATCGTTTCCTTTTTTGCAGAAAATCGGCATATTGTATGTGAAGAGGCCGGCACAGCCGGTCATACGACAACAAGGAGGCGATAATTTTGAACTCACAAATGGAACAATTTTTTAAAGTGATGCTTGCGCTTGTAATGACAGTCATCTTAATCAGTACATTGGCAGGTTATCTGAAAGAAAACTATTCAAGTTTCGATATCCAAGATGAAACAACAGAAACAACGAACAACGAAAAATAACGCAGGATGTAGGAGGAGAGCTCAACATGGCAAAAAGAAGATTTGCAAGCAAATTCTATAATTGTAGTTACGATTCACTGGTGCCTGTTAGAAAAGCCCCTGCAGACAGGCTTATTCCATGTACAGTATACGGGGAAATCACAAAAGAAACTGTCGCTGCATTAAAAGACAGATTTGCTTTTCAAATGTTTTCCGAATCCGCAAAAGATAAAAATGAAGATTTTCCCGGGATAAGGTTCTCTGTGAAAGGAACAATGCCAAACGGAAATCTTAAAAGTGCAAAGGAATTTTTGAAAGAAAAGGAAATGCGGCTACGGCATGATAAATCTGTATATATGCACTTTGAGATTCCTGGAGGCTATTTATACTCCGGATGGAAAAGCGGACGGAAAACAAAAATAAAGCCGGAAGACTTGCCTAAAAGTTATGTACGCATTTCTAACTACAAAAAGAACGGATATATGGAAACAGCAGGTGTCGTGGATATGATATATGAACCGGGCCCATTCCATAACCACACATTCAAAGATGATTTTTTGTATATTGCATATAAAGAAAGATTACCTGAGGCAAAACAAGGCTGTTGGTCAGAATTGCTTGAAGCATGCGACGAATATGTGTTCGGGAATGATATCATCAATGTATTAAAAGGGATTGAAACAAATAATCCAGATAATCAGGAATTATTGGATAAAGTACAGACAATAAAGTCACAAATGGTTGTGCAATACAATGCGTATGTGGACCAAATGAGACAAGACTTTGGCAGGGAAGAAAAATATATTAAAGATTTCTCAGAACTAGAATGGTGATTTCTTATCGCAAGATACGGCGACTGCTTGGTTGTAAGAAAAGGCTAAAAAATTACAAAAATATGTGATTTTCAGGCCTTTTCCATACATCTATTTGAAAAATCTGGGTTTGTCGTATAGATGTAGAAACCACTGCTTCTAAATATAGTTTCCATAAATAAAATAAATGATGATGCTATTGATAACGCTATGACAAAGTTATGGTTTTTTGCTTAAAAACAATATAAAAAATGATTTTTTCTTTGGAAAGTATACATCTGCAACTGTTTACTACTATTACCATGTCAAGTAGCGTAACGAAAAGCAAAAAAAAGGAGGAAAAATAAAATTGGAACGGAAGAAACATATTCGAAATCTTGACCGCATCCGGCAAATGTCTGTTGAAGAACTGGCCCCGTTGTTGGTGCATGAGTCCTACGAGTTCGACGTAGACTATGATTGGGAAAATCCTATAGAAACATATGATGCCGTTTACAATTCCCCTTCTGGAGGTGCCTTCAATAATTACGACGATGCTCTTGATGATTGTATACAGTGGCTGAATGAGGAACCGAAAATGACGGTAATGATTCGTTGAACATAAGTTCACCGCCACCAGGCGTTGACGGAGTTTCTGACTCCCCGCACACGTCAAGCCACCTCCGAACCGATGGACAACCAGACTGTTCGGGGTCGGACCGCTTATAGCAATCCTTCCCCGACGGCCAGCCTGGCCGCGGTATTCCGCCCTTTGGTAACATAGTAGCATCTTTCGTGAATCAAGGTTTTCGTGTTCAGCTTTACACGTGAATCAGAATCCACATTCGGAATTCTGTAACGGGCCCCGCTAATCCTGAGTTACCAAAAAAATAAAATATTTTTTCTTTTTCCGTCAAAAACAATATTTATTCAGCATACTATATATGTAGCAAGATAAAAACAATCTTGCACATAACTTAAAGCCTATGGCATTGCATAAAGTCACCGCTATCATGGACGCTTAGCTCAGTTGGTTAGAGCAACCGGCTCATAACCGGTCGGTCCTGGGTTCGAGTCCCAGAGCGTCCATTTCTCGTAAAAAATACCGCCACTGATTATTGAGTTAAAAAAATCATAGGTGGTATTTTTGATAAGTATCGAGTATAATTACTTAACTCGATAGTTTTAACGGAGAACGGAAAGTTCCCGGCCAACAAAGAGTCGTCCGCGGGCCAAATGTTCCGATTTTAACTCCGCATGTGGGTCTGAATCCCCGTTCGTGCACTAAACTCAGCCTTACGGCTTCGTTTGTCAGCGGCAAAAGCCGCTTGGTTATATTTATTCTGGTAACGAAGGCGTAAGCCTGAGTTATCAACAAAGGCATACCCTCTTTTTGTCATATGTTTTTTGTATGACACTACTCTTCTACTTTTTTGAATTTTGAAAAATGGAGGTTGTTTTATTATATATAATAACAACATAAATTTCATTTATTTATTATATGCTACAAATGCCGCTATTTGCAAGGCTTCTAGGACTTTTTAGCGTAGATTTACGGATGAACTTACGTATTTATGTGGATAAACTTACGAAATGATAAAGGAGCGACAACCGTCTAAAAATGGAGTTGTTTTTCTGATATGAAAAGGTAGTTTTTTGGAGGAATTAGCGGATAAATCTGGCGCAAAAACCGTATTTTTATAGATATTTTGTAACTTCCGTCCAGAATAAGAGCTTTTCGTTATTGTATCCCGGCCATATGTGGAGAAAAATTCAATTGCTTAACCGTCTAAAAATGGAGTTGAAAAAATATTCCGTCCAAATATGGAGCATTTTTTTTAACAAATAATAGATGAGCTCCTTTTTTGTACGGAAGTAAAAATCTAAAGCCGTTCAAATATGGAGCTTTTTATATCAAGAATAAAGAAGCAAAAAATAGTACACATTACGTATCGTTTATCCATGAAAAATCCCATGGATTACGTTTACAAAGCGGTAATTTAATATTTTGAAGAAGTAAAATAAATATGCCGACATGATTAAGCTTGTCTATCCCGTCTAAATATGGAGCGTATATGGTTATATGTTAATTTTCAGAGAAATCTAATCTATAAACTCCATATTTGGACGGTCGAAAAAAATATCAAATACAAAATTTACTCCATATTTGAACGGGATAGTAGATTACTTCCGTTTGAATTTGGAGTTTTTTTTGCGTCTAAATATGGAGTCGCCAAAAGAGTAAAATGTACACTCCATATTTGGACGGTAAGAGTCTTTACCGTTCATTTTGGAGTTTTGGTTGCTTTTTTTTGCCTGCGCTGATATAATACCTATTAGTTTACCGTTCATTTTGGAGAAAATCCAGTCTAAATTGGAGTGTGACAAATTGAGAAAAAAAGAAGAAAATACTGATGTATTATATGAATGCCATGGAGACCTGTTTTCAAAATCAAATACATTAATAGATAGTAAGTACAAGGCCTCATTAATGGAACAAAAATTGTTAAATATTGTTCTCTCAAAACTACAGAAGCGGCAATATAATGATGAAGGCGAGACTGGCGGATTGGTTTGTTCGATAAAGGCTGCAGAACTCAGAGAATTATTGAGAGTATCTGGAGGAAGTTTTTATACACAATTAAATAAAGCAGCAGCGGCTATGACATCTAGGACGATTGGTTTTGTAAATGATGATATAAAAACATTCAAATACATATCATTAATTTCAATGGCCCAGTATGAAAAAGGAACCTTTACAGTCAAATTTAATTATGAGCTAAAAAAATATTTAACACAAGAGGCTCCTTTTACGGTTTTGGACCTCCCTGTTATACTGGCATATAATAGTGTTTATGCACTACGTCTACATGAGATATTACTGTCAGAGTGTTATAATATGAAAAAACCTGGTGTAGCAAAATATACTAAAAAAGAGGCGACAAAAGGACATTATAAAATAGAAATTGGATTGTCTGAATTAAAGCTGTCGTTAGGCGTCGTAAATGCAGAGACTAGCGCGGTGCAGAAAGTGCTGGCTGGCTCTCCTACTCCTGATTATGATAAAGCTGTAGAAAAGGCAACGGAAAAAAGCTTTTCTGATTGGTATGAGTTCCGAAGGAAAGTCATAGAGGTTGCCGTGAAAGAAATCAATAGAGTGGACAACGGAACATTTGTTTCGTATGAACCTAAAAAGGCTGGTCATGGTGGAAAAGTTTACGCGATTACTTTTTTTGTGGAACTCGGAAATAAAGAAAATGAAGAAGAGAAAAAAACAGAAGCAACTAAGAAGAGCAAATCGCAGTTAAGCCAGGAGGAACAATTTGAACTTTTCTTTAAAGTTAAAACACTTATAAAAGAAGAATTGTCGTATGATGACATAGGTGTTATATGCAAAGCTGCGGAATATGATATTCAAAAAATTGAAAAGGCATATATGGTAGCCTCCTCTTCTACTAATGCTATTGATAATTTAGTCGGATTTATGATTAAGGCTATCAAAGAAAATTACGATTTGCCGGTTAAAAAAGAAAATGGTAAAAAACAAAATAAATTTAATAATTTTCATCAGCGAGATTATAATTTTGATGAGTATGAAAGGGCTTTATTAAATAGGGACCAAGCGTAAAAGAAAGAAGAGAAAAGGATGCATACTCCTCTTCTCTTCTTTTTTCGTTTTCTCACCGTGAGAAAATATGAAAAAAATTAGAATATCTCGTTACCAAGTTCTGATATCTTTTTATTGAGTTTATCACGCAATTCCACTAAATCGTCGAACGCCTGCTTCTTTTCAGAATCCTTGAATGTAGCATTTCCGCTGAAGATATAGTCAAAATCCTTTGCACATTTGGAAATAATCTTTGCACCGCTCCTGCTTCTTACTATAGTCTTTGACTTTGGCTCGTCGGTTTGTCCAGATGTCCTTGCGATTAAAGAAATAATCCAAGGTCTTGTTATATTTTCGGCTTGATTTTCTACTAATTCGTTTGATATGGCCAGTGCTATTAATTCTTGCTTATCTTCCGGCAATTTCGCTGCCTGTGTTAAAGCTGTCCAGGACACCCCTTCGTCTGCAAATTCTTTGAGCTTGGGAATCAATTTATTCAAGGATTGATATCTGTATATCGTCTTCGGAGAAGTATTCATTTTTCTGGCAACAAGTCCATAAACTAAATCTTTTTTTACAGGCACGCCATTCTTCTCTTCTTCTGCTGTGATATTATCCAGTAGCACAGAAGCAACATTTGCTAAGACTGAGGGTTTTAGGTCACGGTTCTGCATATTCATATCAATTAAGCGGATTTTTCTTTCGGTGTCAGATAGCGGAGGTTCTGTTACAATAACAGGTAATTCCTCCAACCCAGCCTCTTTCGCAGCAAGAAAACGACGATGTCCGGATTCAATCTGATATTTTTTTCCATCATCTGTATCTATTGGATAAGCCATGATGGCACCTTTGAATCCATTATGTTCAATTTCAGAAGAAAAGTTGACAATTGAACCAAGCTCTATTTTACCAAAAATAGATTCATTGTCGGGGTCCATGACAAGCTGTGTAATAGGAAGAGTGATTAAGTTATTATTTTCCTTTGCCTGTTCAATGAGTTCTGCTTCCCTCTTCTCCTCTTCCAGCTGAGGAAACTTTCTCCTTGTGAATGATGGTTCATCCATATTGGCGAATAAATCTTTAGACATTAAGCTCATCTCCTTCTATTTGGGATATACGTGATAAAATTTCTTCCGCAAGAGAGGCATATTCTTTTGCTGCTTTTGCAGCAGCCTTGTTGCGTGTTAAGTATTCAAAAATACTTTGATGAAAAAGAGTTTGCTCGCTAAGGCTTACATTCTGATGAATTTTTGTTTTAAAAATAGAAGTCCCAAGTTCCTTGGTGAGCCTATTTAATTGTTTTAGTACAGTTTTTGAGATGTTTGTTCTATTATCATATTTATTGACTACGATGCCTAAATATTTCAGTTTCGGATTTGATGCATCCTGTACCTCATATACGCTCTCATCGAGAGACATTAATGCAGTTATACAAGCAGCATCAAGTACAGTAATTGGAATAAGGTAGTCTGTTACACTCAGGCATAATACGTGACCATGATTCGGGCTCGGTGAGACATCTATAAATATAAAATCATATTCTTCTTTAAGCCGCCGTATGATATTTTTAAAAACAGATGTCTTGTATGCCGGGGATAAGTCTGTTACATATGTGTTGGCTGGAATTAAATCAAGATTATCTTTGACTGTGAGAATTACATTGTCAAGAGTCATTGAATTTTCAAAAACAGATTTTATTGTTTTCATACTGTCTCTGGATTTCAGCTTATCTTCTCCGAGCATGAAGTATGTAATGTCAGCAGACTGTCCGTCGAGGTCAATGACAAGTACTTTATATTTTTGGCTTAAATAATAAGCGAGATTGTATGTGATAGTTGATTTCCCTGTTCCACCCTTTTCAAAAATAGATGATAAGACTATTCCTTTTCTCACAACTATTCTCCTATTCTGTAAAATGTATTTTATAGTTTAATATTTTGATTAAATAAATTATATGATAAAAAATAAAGAAAATCAATAAAAAAGCATTAAAAAATATCAATTTTATTCAGATAAATCCACGGCAAAGTTGAAGTCTTTGTCGGATTGAGATTAACGGAGAACGGGAAGTCCCCGGCCGACGAAAAATTGTTCGCGGGTCAAATGTTTTGGTTTTAACTTCGCACGTGGGTCAGAATCCCAGTTCGAAGTCTGGCTACGAGCGCGAAGCGCGAGTTATCAATTTTAATTTTTGCACTCAGCCTTACGGCTTCGCTTGTCAGCGGCAAAAAGCCGATTGGCAATGAGTCCGGCAGAGCAGGCGAGTTATCAAGCGTGCTCTGGTACCGACGCCGGCAAAGCCGGGGAGTTATCGAAGGTGACCGCAGTTTTTCTACCCGTCGATAAATTTCTCACCGTGAGAAACAGAAAAAAACAACAAAAAAAGTGAGTATTCAGCATATTGTAGATGACTGAATACTTATTTTTTTTAAAGGAGAAAAAAATATGGCTATAGAAAGAAATAAAGATGAAAGAGAAACTCATATCTGTATGTCAGGAAATTCAAAAAAAATGCAAATATTTACAACTGAATATCATATCATGCGAAGGCTTGATAAATATGTAGCAGAATCTGAAGCATGGAAAGTAATCGAGGTAGGAAAAGTAAATGGAAAAGTAGTATCAAAAATATATGAAGCACCAAGAGAATTGCTTTCTATGAAGAAGAAAAAAAGAGTTATGACTGAAGAACAGAGACGGCAGGCAGCAGAACGGCTTGCCGCGTACCGTCAAAAGAAGGCAGGAGACACTGCTACTGCTTCAGGCGTTGAGCCGGATAAAGAATATGAGGAGGAAGATTTTGGTCTGGAGCTGGAAGAGGATGAAGAAAAAGAAGCAGAAGACGTTTCCGGTATGGATGAGAATTCCGGAGCAGAAACTACTTCTAACCAGAGCGGGGAGTCGCCAAGGCTTTATCCAGAAAAATCAAAACCAAAGATTGTGAAGGTAAAAAGTGTGATTGAGGAAGTAGACCGAGGAAGGTGATGCTTAGGAAATTGTTTTTCTCACCGTGAGAAAACTTAATTTTAATCTCTGCACTCAGCCTTACGGCTTCGCTTGACATTTGCTACGCAAATTGGTAACGAGTCCGGTTTTGCTGGCAAGTTATCAGATTTATTTTGGTACTGAGTGCGAAGCACAAAATATCATATTTATTCTGGTAACGAAGGCGTTAAGCCTGAGTTATTATGCGTACTCTGGTGCCGAATCCAGCAAGGCCGGTGAGGTATCAATAAAATCTGGTAGCGAGCCGGAACGGCGAGTTACCAACGGAGAACGGGGAATCTCCGGCCGACCAAAAGTCGTCCGCAGGTCGCGGCAAAATCCGCTTGGTTATATTTATTCTCTGTACTCAGCCTCTGCGAGGTTTGGTAACGAAGGCGTAAACCTGAGTTATCAAAATAAGTTTCTCACCGTGAGAAAATCGGTGAGAAAAAATATTTCCGCAAATTTTTTTAGTAAATCAAAAAATCTGCATAGTAAAAGTAGAAAACAATGGAGGTAAAAACTATGCAGTCAAATAATAAACCGGTATGTAACTTTTGTGGAGAAGAAATTATAAAACCAAAACGTGCTTATCGCTCTTCTCTTAATGGATGTCTTATCTGTGAAGAATGCGTTAAGATTTTATACGGTAAAACATATAAAAACATTGAAAACATTTCTGCAAATAAGAAAGGCAGAAGGATGACGCCAAGAGAGATGAAACATGAACTTGATAAATACATCATTGGTCAGGATGACGCAAAAATTGCGATGTCAATTGCTGTGTATAATCATTATAAACGAATGGATATTGATTCTGATGTAAAGATTAACAAGAGCAACATTCTTCTTATGGGCCCAACTGGAAGTGGAAAAACATTATTAGCCCAGACCATCGCCAAAATGCTTGATGTGCCATTTGCAATCGCTGACTGTACCTCTCTCACCGAGGCAGGTTACGTGGGTGATGACGTTGAGAATGTAGTTCTCAAATTGATTCAGGCTGCAGATGGAGATGTTAATAAGGCCGAGCATGGAATCATCTTTCTTGACGAGGTTGATAAGATTGCAAAATCCAATGTCGGGGCAAGTCTTACGAAAGACCCGTCTGGGGAAGGTGTCCAGCAGGCGCTGCTGAAGCTGATTGAAGGCACTACTGCAAACGTTGCACAGTCAGGCGGAAGAAAGAATCCGAATGAAAGATGCATTCCGGTAAATACAGAGAATATTTTATTTATTTGCGGAGGAGCCTTCCCAGGCATGGAAGAAATCGTCAATAAAAGGACAGCGACAAAAAATACTGCTATCGGGTTCGGTTCAAACGTAGAGAAAGAAAAAGAAAAAGAAATCGGGGAAGCGTTAAAGCTTGTTACAACGGAAGACCTTGTGCAGTATGGTTTCATTCCAGAATTTATCGGAAGGGTTCCGGTTATCGTCTCACTTGATGAACTGGATGAAGAGGCAATGATGAAAATCCTTACTGAACCAAAAGATTGTATCGTTAACCAGTATAAGGAAATCTTTAAGTATGATGGTGTAGAATTAGAGTTCACACCAGAAGCATTAAAAGAGATTGCTAAAGAGACAATCAAAAAGAAAACAGGTGCAAGAGGTTTAAGGGGTATCCTGGAAAGGATTCTGAAAGAAGCAATGTTCAATATCCCATCAGAAGACAACATCGAAAAATGTATTGTTTCAAAAGGTGGAAAAGTTGATTTGGTTAGAAGGAAAGAAAAAAAGGCGTGCTAATCGGATTCTTCTGCTACATGAAATACATATGTTTTCAGTGAAAGCTGCTCTTGTATAGCAAACGGGGAATTTTTCTCACCGTGAGAAAAACAGTTTGGCGAAAAAAGGTGTATCGAAAAAAAAGATACATATAGTAATTTTCTCACCGATTTTCTCACCGTGAGAAAGTTAAGATTGGTACAAACTGACAAAGAGTGGATGCGGCAGACAAGAAGAAGTCGTCCGTAGGTCAAATGTTCCGTCTTTAACTTCGAATGCAGATTCGCATCCCCGTTCGCGACCTGCATTCAGCTTTACGGCTTCGTTTGTCAGCGGCAAAAAGCCGTACTGTGCTCAGCCTCTATGTGATGGGTACACGCGAGCACAACTCTCGGAGTCATATCGCAGTTTTCTCACCGTGAGAAAATATGGAGTGAAAAAATAGAAAGAAAAGAAAGGAGGAAAAAATATATGGATTTAGAAGAGTTCAGGCGCTCTTATATGCATATGGAAAGTGTAGGAAACAGCCCCGGAAATTTTTTTAGAAGGGCCGCAACACTAGCAAAAAATATTGGAGCAATAGGGCCTGCAATAAAAAAAGACCGACAAGCCTCAAAATACAGGTACGCGCTCAGGCAGGAGGCTAAAAAAGAGCTCAAGGAAAATGGGATGAGCTGGGATGTCGTTAAAAAAGGCTTTCTTGGAAGAAGAAAAGTACACGGGCAGACATCGGAAGCAATATCGCGAGCCGGAGACGCTGCTGTTGGAATGGCTATGTCAGTGAATGAACTGGGACAGACTGCACAGTCTATCGTTGGAACAAATGGCAGGAACATGTATGGCGGCCAGGACCTTGAAAAAGGAATTCACTTTGCTCTTCTGGCAAAAAGGTATACGAGTAAAGCATTTAGAATGCCTGGCGAGATTTTAAATAAAGCAGAGAGACTGATTAATACAGCAGATGACATCACAAGAAAACAATTTGATTTTGGACAGGATAAGGACAAAGGAGGAGGTCAAAACCTTTCAAAACCTTTATCACATTCAATGCCGATGCCTGCGCATGATGAGATTGGAAGGTGATATTTTCTCACCGTGAGAAAAAAATAATGTCTAAAAATGTTTCACGTGAAACATTTTGTCAAAACAAGATGTATACGGGCGATTTTTTTTGTCGCTCGTTTTTTTGTTTCTAAAAAATCAGCATATTATTTACATCTAAATAGAAAAGAAAGGAGAAAAAATATGTATAAAATAAATCCTCCGAAAATTCATTTGTCAACAGTGCTTGGATACGATGTTGAGGGAAAGAGGTATATAGTCAAGGACGAAAAGATATTTGACACAGAAAGGGAGCTGGTATGCTTTCTTGCAAGGTACAATCGTCCAGTATGTAATTTTGAGGGGGAGCCTATAGCAGGCAGATATAATAATAAATATATGGACAACCAGGCGTTAAATGGTCTCATGAGAAAAGACCTTTACGATTCGACGTACGATGAAATAATGTATACCATGTACCACTATCCTATTTCACGTCTTCATTACAAAAGCATTAATGATGAATGGAAAATCAATAACTATCTTTTTTGGCTAGATACATCAGGGCAGCCAAACTATGACGCTAGAAATCTTCGCGATAAAGTCAATGCTGAATATATTAGGCAGTCTGAGATAAAAACAGACATGCAATATTATTATAAAATGCAGGCAGAAAGAAGACACAAAGAAAAACAGGGCCGGAGCCAGCACAAATGCTACCCATGGCGAGATGACGCAAGATATATTCAGCGTGCTCGCGCTGCGTACGCCATGGAGGCTGAAGAAGAATATAGAAGATTTGTGAAGGCAAAGGATAAATCTTTTAAAAGCATCTGGCCGGATGAAGAATTTAACGGATATCACTCTACTGGATGGAAAGATAACTCTGGGAACCGCTATAGGCATCAGTGGGAAGCAAAAGAAAGAAGAAATTATGAAAAGATAAAGAGAAACAAAGACATAACAATGTTCAGCGGAAAGAAAAGAGAGTCCCCAAAAAGGAGAAAAACAAAGGAGGAACTGCTTGAAGAATTGGATATGCTGAGAAAAGAATTCGAATGCTGAGAAAGTACTTTCTCAACACGGAGTGTGCAGTACTTTTCTCACCGTGAGAAAAGCGCTGCGGTGAGAAAAACACTGCGGTGAGAAATCATCGATGGACGGAGAAACCGACGCCCATGCTTGCCGTCGGGGGTGGATTGCTGTAAGTAATCAGTTGCTAAAGTGTACGGGGAGCCGGAAATCCCGACCGCGCTCTGCACTCAGCCTTACGGCTTCGCTTGTCAGCCTCTACGAGGCTTGACACACGCGAGCATAGCTCGCGGTATCATTGCCGCAAGAACTTTTTCTCACGGTGAGAAAAACCTAACACACAAAAACTTCAGCCGTCTGCGTACTGCAGGCGGCTTTCTAATTCGAAAAAAATAATAAAAAAAATACGTAAAAAACAATCCATTGTAATTTTTTTCAGCATATTAAATATACAGAAACTTGAGATGCCGGTCTGGCATTCCAAGTCAAGGACAAAATGACGTTGCGGCTCGGCCTTCGATATACGAAGAAAAAACATCTCGCAGAAAAGAAAGTCAATCTTCCTGAAATCCCTAAGTATTTCAGATGTTTCTGATATTTCTGGTGTTTCCGTGACGCAGCCGTTCCTGGCTGCTTTTTTTGCGGCTCAAAACATACATCTAAAACAAAAAGGAGAAAAAAATATGAATAAAACAATTATGAAAAAATATTATGAAATGCAGGGTAAAGTAATCCTTCCGGAGCAGAAAGATAATGATAACATGAGCCTCGCAGCAACTGTTGCTGCAAATTTCATTTCCATTGGATTTCCTCTTACAACAGAACAGCTGCGCGCACTTGCAAAAGCAGATGCTGAGGATATCAAGGATTTTTATGAAGACAATTTTGCCATGCTGTCAGAAGTAATCGGAGCAGGTAAACAGCCGAAGCCGTTTTATCCGGATTTTCCTGAAGGATGTATGGAAAGAAGTCATGCGGAATACTTTATCGACCAGGTTATTTATGGTTTATCCGGACTGCAGCTGGAGCCAAAAGAATATATGAAAGAAAAGAAGTCCTATCCATTCATCGGGCAGCCTATGAGAAGAGTTCTTATGACTGGAAGCCGAGAAGACCTTGACGCTACTTTTGAAATGGCAGTGAAATCAGTAATCGCATACTCAAAAGAACAGCGTGAGTTTATCATGGAGTATGTAAAAGAGAATCCGGGAAAAATTAATGCCCTGATTGATAATGCTGCAACAAAGAACCGCGAGAATGCTGTTGCCTGTGCAATGATGGTGGAGGAACTTTCCGAAAATTCACTGCATACCGCTAAGTTTATGAAACAGCCGGCAGACCTGCTGAGGTATGCGGCGTTTAAATCACTGCAGAGAATTGGTGCAGCACGTGACCCATATGGAGCAATTGCGCTTAAAGATACAAAAGAGGATATACCTGATTTTGCGCTTGGAAGAACAGGAAGGCGTTTTGTGATGGATAACCTGGCGGAAATGGACAGAAGAAGTGGAGAAAAACTTTCTAACTTCATGCATGGACATGACGAAGAATGGAGCCGACTGTTTAAGCGTCTTCATATCTCAGACCCAGCATGGAAGGCTGCAAAATACGATAATGTAAAGCAGGCAATTATCATCATCCAGAGCGGAATGAAGATTGACCGTCCGGCGAGAAGACTGGAAGAGGCCGTTAAAGCCGGGAATGTTGAACTCGCAGTAAAGGAATCTGCGAAAATGCCAGGTGAGTTCATGCGTCGCTTTGACAAGCTGTATCGTATGGGTATTGAGCAGGGTAAGGAGCAGGTTGTTCTTGACGCAATGAAAAGAGTTTCAGCAAAAGCCGGGATTGCAACTGTAACCGGAGCAATCGGTAATATTGAGATGCGAGACCATGACGAAGAAGAACGCTTCTTTAAGGGAAAGACCGGAAAAGTGGTAAGAAGCGTTAATAAAAACCGAAAAGGCTTTACAACAGAACAGATTGAAGAGGCCGTTAATATCGCGATGAAAGGAATGTCGGAAAAATTTGTCGGCAAAAAGCCGATGGGTAAAGTGTTTATGAGTGATGCAATCGCTACCGTAAAAATCCCGACAGATATTCGTGATAATTCAGGAGCGGTGGGAGGCATGACCTCCGGCTCCAAGATGCCGATTGCAGAAGATTGGAACAAGATGAGGTTCTTTACCAGCTGGACAAATCTTGCAGAAGGCCAGAAATGTGACAATTCCTATTCTGGACACCGTGTCGATATTGACCTGACTGTAGCTTTCTGCGATAAAAACATGAATATCGTTGATTTCTGCGGCTGGAATGGAGAATATTCCTGTGAAGGTTTCATTTATTCCGGTGACGTGCAGGATGGTGGCCCATGTAATGGAGATGGCCGTGCCGAATTCATTGACATGGATATTGAAAAGCTGAAAGCAAGAGGAATTGCATATGCTATTCCACAGGTAAACAGTTATACTGGACAGAAATTTTCAGAGCAGCCACATACATGTTTCGGGGTCATGAAGAGAACAGATGATGATATGGGTGAGACCTTTGAACCTGCAACAGTCGTAAACAGATTTATTCTGGATACGAATGCGACTCAGGCATCAATGTATATCATTGATATCAAAAACCGTGAAATCCTCTGGATGAATGAAAAAGCTCAGGAAAACGTGGCTTCCAGAAGTCTTAGCGGTATGCTGAATCAGGTAGGGCGAGCAGCTGGTTCCAAAACCATGTCTTTAAGCCGTCTAGTTGAAGCAAATGTCATGGCAACCGGTGAATTCACAAAAAATCCGCAGAAAGCAGACCTCATCTTTGTGAGAGATACTGATGAAATGCAGGAGATTAAAAATGAATTTGATATTCCAGACAGTGATGACAGTAAATTTATTCTGTCAAGCAATATGGAATATATTACCGGATATCTGATGCAGGAAGGAACGCCTGCATCAGGCGAAAAAACAAAGGAAGCCCCAAAAGAAACAAAAAAAACAATCTCTCCAGAGGATATCAAGGTTGAAATTGAAATACATTCTGAAGAAAAAAGATGAGTGTAAGAACCGGTGCGAGAGTGCCGGTTTTTGCCTGTTCTTTTTTTGAAAAAAGGAGAGAAAAATGCAAAAAAAATTATCAAATATAATACGAAAAGCGGCTTTTTTTATGATTCCGATTGCATCAGCAATATGTTATGCAGGAATCTCAGATGATGTGTATGCCAGCAGCGAAACAACAGAAGATAGCCTTATTTACAATTTCAGGGATGCGAAAAAAGAAGGTACGATAACTTTTGTTAAGCGCTGGAAAGACGGAAAAAAGGAAGAAGACCGAAACATTCCAAATATAGAGATAAGTACGAAAAAGCCGAGAAAAAATGTCAGCGGATATACTGTTATATTTCACGGAAATGGGATGACGTTTGCTGATGGCAGCACTGAAAACGAGATGCTGTTCAATAGCAGTATGAATATCATTGGCGGACAATACAAAGTTCCAGGGGAAGCATATGCCTTCTGGTATACTGAACCGGAATGCATCAATAAAGTCAATGTATCAAGTACGGGAATACCAGATTTGCAGCTTGATGGAGATATTAATCTGTATGCGAGAGCTGTCACATTTGTTACAAAAACTGGAACAGAATTCAATAATGCAATACCTGACAATATGACATCTGTAATATTTACTGATGAGGAAATGCCTGATGGAGCTGAAATTATAAATGTTGATGAAGATAATGATGGTGGAGTAGTGGCATGGACTGAAGGTAATATAATGAAGGTATCCACTCAGATTGAAGGAATCCCGATTCAGTTTAATTCAGATTGCGAAGTTATGTTTGGAAACAAATCAAATTTAAATTCAATAGAGTTTGATAATATTGATACATCAAAAGTGGAAGAGATGGGAAACATGTTTAAAAGCTGTAGCAGCATTGCAAATCTTGATTTGTCATCATTTAATACATCAAACACTGAAAATATGAGTTCAATGTTTAAAGGGTGCGGAAATTTAACGACCTTAACATACCATCTATGTACGTCACCTTCTGCGTATCCAGCGTCGTCAAATCCAGACTGGTCAGGCCAGAGCAGCGGCAGAACATGTAACCCATATTCGTTACAGTCTGTGTATCCAGTGGCGTTAAGTCCAGGCTTGTGAGGCCGGAGCAGTAGTTGAACATCCCACCCATATTTGTCACTTTCTGCGTATCCAGCGTCGTCAAATCCAGACTGGTCAGGCCAGAGCAGTTGTAGAACATGTTACTCATATCCGTCACCTTTGATGTATTCAGCGGAGTCAAATCCAAGCTTGTCAGACCGCGGCAGCCGCGAAACATCTCACTCATATTTGTAACGTTCTGCGTATCCAGTGGCGTTAAATCCAGGCTCGTCAGGCCGTGGCAGCCTTCGAACATGCTCTGCATATTTGTCACCTTCTGCGTATCCAGCGAGGATAAATTCAGACTAGTCAGGCCGGAGCAGCCGGAGAACATGGAATATATACTCGTCACATTCTGCGTATCCAATGGCGATAAATCCAGGCTGGTCAGGCCGTAACAGCGGTAGAACATGGAATACATATACGTCACGTTTTTCGTATCCAGCGGTGTCAAATCCAGGCTAGTCAGGCCACGGCAGCCAGAGAACATTTCGCCCATATCCGTCACGTTCTGTGTATCCAGCGGAGATAAATTCAGGCTAGTCAGACCAGAACAGCCGGCGAACATATCTTCCATATTCGCCACCTTCTGAGTATCCAGCGGAGTTAAATCCAGACTTGTTAGACCAAAGCAGTCGTAGAACATGTAACTCATATCTGTAACGTTTGATGTATTTAAAGGTGCTAAATCTATATCTGTAAGTTCATAGCATTTTTCAAACATTCCATAGGCCCGCGAACCACCGCCAGAAGGTGCCACATAGGCATATGGGTCTTGTTTATTTATTTTCTCTAATTTTTCTGAAAAGGCTGGAAGCCTTAGTTTAGGATTTAAAGCGGGAATCCTCGATTATTCTATATCCGAGATGAAAGCGCATAAAAAATAAAAATATCGTATACGACTT
>OCPT01000992.1_pt1 | contig 18302 bp, 14 predicted proteins | sample 1538741 | NCBI WGS metagenome assembly OCPT01 (sample SAMN04571723, study PRJEB22368) | human gut metagenome | biome: human gut; material: stool | host: Homo sapiens | place: Luxembourg | collected 2012-12-06 | reverse complement strand
TTTACTACTTATGATATCATAACCGCCGGTATCAAGCGGATATTCGTAAACCGCTCTGCTGCCTGCTTACAGCCAAACAACTGCTTCGCAGTTTGATTTGGTCAAAAAACCGAATATGGTTTATGACAAAATCCTGTCATATATTGGAAACGCACATTCTCCTGAATGATTAACGAACAACACATGCTCTGAGGTTTTACATTATCACTTAATCATTTTAAAGGAGGATTTTTATGCCAAAAAACAAATTTCAGGAAGTTATCTTTACCCTTATCATGGTATTTTTTATGGTTTACGCCATGATCTGCTACAACATTTCCCTGAACACAGGGAGTATGACAAACCGCGTGTTCCTTGACGCTTTTCATGAGCTGGTGATCATGGGACCGATCGCATTTATCCTTGACTTCTTCCTTGTATCCAAGCTTGCCTTTGGTTGTGCAATGCGCATGGTAGATTTCAAAAACTGCCATCCGTTCAGCAAGATCCTTGCGATCTCCGTTCCTTCCGTTGCTTTCATGTGCCCATTAATGAGTCTTGCCGCAACCATTCTCTTTAAGGATGCAGGAAATCAGTTCGTAGCTGTATGGCTTCAGACAACCGCATTCAACTTCCCGATGGCATTCTTCTGGCAGCTGATCTATGCAGGTCCGATCGTACGTTTTATTTTCAGACATATCTTTCCTGAAAAGGAAAACGCAAAAGAAGCGACAGCAACTATGTAAAATTAAAGAAAGCACATTGCTATGGTTGAACCACCCCAAAAGTCATACTTTCCGGTGGCGGCTCATTCCATACAATGTGCTTTTTATTTTTCACGCGAATCTTTCTCATCGGATTTTCGAATCTCTCAGACTGTTTTCTTTAATTCCGGCATCTTAAGTATCTTCACGATCAGCGGGATCACCATAATGACCCAGACTATCGGTTCTGCTACGATCACGCCGGTATATCCGAGAAGTGGCACCAGAGTCACCGCGATCACTACTTTTCCGATCATCTCCAGCGCACTGGAAACCAAAGGGATCACCGTTTCTCCAAGGCCCTGCATAGCATTTCTGAGGACACTGATCACAGCCGTTACGAAATAAAAGATCGTATCAAATTTAAGATAATTGGCGGCATTGCGGATCACCGTTTCATTATGGCTTCCTGTGACCAGATAGATCAGCTATTTTCCAATGGTAAAACTGAAGATCACAGTCATCACGGACCAGATACAGGTATACAGAACTGCAAGACCGATTCCATGGCGTACCCGGTCCATCCTCCCTGCACCTGCGTTCTGGCCGCAGAAGATCGCCATGGTCTGGCCGAACACGCCAAACATGATCATAAACATCTCTGTGATCTTACGAGCTGCTGTATGTGCCACAATGATATCTCTTCCCAGCCGATTGATGGAGGTCTGAAGTGCCAGTGTACCAAGATTTACAAGAGAGCTTACAAGTCCCATAGAAAGTCCGGCACTCAGCATATTTTTCATCATATTTCTTTCGAGACCGAAAAAATCCTTTTTTTTCAGCCGTAGAATCTCATACCTGCGGATCATGTAAAACCAGCATATCAGAAATGCCAGCGTCTGTGAAAGTACCGTGGCAACGGCCGCTCCCTGAACTCCTGCTTTTACTACCAGAATAAAAAACAGATCTCCTGCGATATTTAAAGTTACAGACACCGCCAGGATCACAAGAGGCGTCACCGTATCCCCAAGTGCACGCAGAGATGCCGCGCAGGTATCATAAAGAAACGTTGCCAGCATACCTGCGATAATAATAAAGATATACTGCCTGGCGGTTCCCGTCAAATGATCCGGAACATTCAGGAACCTCAGGATCGGATGCAGAAACAAAAGTCCCAAAACAGTCAGGATCAGAGAAATCACGCTGCCCATTACAAGAGACAGCGCAAAGGATTTTCGTACTTCTTCCCGGTTTCCGGCACCGAATTTCTGTGCGGTGACAATGGCAAATCCATTTGCAAGGCCCATCAGAAAACCGATGATCAGCCCGCTTAAAGGACTGGTGGCCCCTACTGCCGCCAGCGCATCTTCTTTAAGAAAGCTTCCCACGATCCGGGTATCTGCCAGGCTGTACGTCAGCTGCAAGAGATTTCCCAGAAATACAGGAAGCGCAAAGGACAGGATCAATGTGGAAGGCTTCCCTTTTGTCAAGTCTTTCATGTCATCCTCCCTCAGTCAACGATATCATTCTGAAAACGGGAAAGATGCTCATAAGGAAGGATCATCCTTCCGCGGAACAGTCCGCAGCCATCATTGATCAGGCTGTTGTTTACCGCACCAAACATATTAACGTCCAGCGCAGCAAGATCCAGTCCAAGAAGTCGCATACCCCGCTCATAAGCCTCATCAAAATAGATACATTCCCCCTGGGGAATCGCGTCCCTTCTCCTGCGTTCACTTTCCTGTTTTTTCTCATAGCTTAAATGGTTGGCGGAACCAATCTCCGCAACATCATCCATGTCTTTGGTCCGCAGCTGTACTTCCATATAGCTTCGGGAACTGTTATCATAAAACGTGATATGCAGGGACTGATAATCATCCTCACTGTTATTACAGATGTAATCCCTATAGTAAGGCTTTGCTTCCCTGCTGAGCAGTGGCGATGTACTTTCCTGCACTCCTCTGGCCGGCTCTGCGGTAAATCCTCTTTCTTCCAGAAATCCCGGAAGTACATTGGCGATCTCATAAAGATAACGAAGCTCTTCTTCTCTGACATTCTCACCATTTTTCAGATGACATCTGGGCATGGCGATAACGATCCTGTAGGCAATAAAATCGCGGAAACAGCTTAACCGTTCCTTGATCTGGGATACGGAAGGATATTCCCCATATTCTTTATAGTAGTCATAAATAAATTCTACTACATATCCGTTAAATTTTTCCTCCGCACGGATCAGGGATTTGATTCTTCCCTTGAAGGTAAACGCCAGAAACGGATATTCCCCTGCCATATATTTATAAAATTCCCGGATCTTCTGAGACTGGGCAGTGAGGAAATCATTATGCTCCAGAAGCTCCTGGATCTGGATCAAAAAATTACAGTGTACCAGATCGATCTCATTATGTTTTTCCTTCGCCTCTGTCCTAAGATCCCGAATGTATTTCTTCAGTATCCGGAGAAGAGTATCTCCGGAATACAGATAATCGTTTAATGTTATCATTTGTGTTTCTCTTTTCTATTTTAGTCTTTTCAGGATCACATATTTACAATAACTGCTGGACGATCTGTGCTCCTGTCTTTTATTTATTTCAGTTTTTCATGGAAAAACTCTGCGATCCGGTTCCATACCTCATCCTGGAAAAACTGGATATCTGCATGGTCTGCGCCATCCAGTGTCAGCAAAGTAACATCACAGTCTTTTTTCTCCAGAAGTCCGTATAAAGTTTCCGACTGAACATAAGGAACGACCTGATCGCAGTTGCCATGGATGATCAGAAATGGCGGTGCATCCTTCGTAACCTTGGAAACCGGACTGCTCTGGTATGCCTTTTCTTTATTTAACATGGAATTAAATCCAAGCAGAAGGGATTCTGCGGAAGAAGCACATTTTTCTGCAGATTCACACGGAAATGCGGAAAGATCCGTAGGCGGATACCATGGGCAGGCAGCCTGTACCTTACTGGATTCTTCCAGATACTCTCCCACATCCAGAGCCGGATCATTGTCCAGCGCAGCCATACAGGTAAGATATCCTCCGGCAGACTCTCCCATAACTCCTATCTGCTCTTTGTTGATGCGGAACCGGTCTGCATGGGCTTTCAGATAACGGATAGCTGCCTTTACATCCTGCAGCGGCATGGGATACGGGCCCTGATTAGAAGTACGATACTCCACACTTGCCACTACAAAACCACTGGATGCCAGTCTGCTCAGATAAAGATTATGTGCGGATTTATCCATCATCAGCCATGCGCCTCCGCAGATCCAGAGGATGCAGGGATAGATTTTTCCATCTTTTGTTTCCGGATAGATTATATCCAGTTTCAGATCCCGCCTGCAATGTCCGAACCAGGAATCCACCTGTGCGTAAGTAATATCATTTACTGTAATATACTGAGGCTTCTCTACTGAAAGCTTCAGTGTCTTTTTTTCTGCTTTTATCATAATCTATCTACCTCTTTTCTTCTGATCATTTTAGTTTGTCTTTGAAATATTTTTCTTCTATTTTATCACAATACTGCTTTTTCTGCTTTTATTTTTCGGAGAAAAAGCACTCTTTTTCTGCAAAAGAAATATCTGCATTCTCATTTACAGACATGCCTTACCGCAGGATCTCGTCAATGGTGGAAACGGTACTGAAAGATCCTTTATTCCTTGAAATGATCTCTTTTACTTCCTGCAGTTCAAAATAATTTACATAGCAGATCAAAGTCTTGTTCTCTCCTGCGATCACGCCGGAAGAGTTGATGATGGTACAGGTTTTATTCAGTTCCTCCTTAATATCACAGATGATCGCATCAGGATCCTTTGTGATGATCGTCACCTGTTTCAGTGCCTCAAAATGATCTGTGAAATGATCGATGATGGAAGTCGCCACAATGTATACCAGAAGACTTAAAAGTGCGGAATCTCTGTCAAGAAGTACAAACACAGCTCCATATACACAGGCATTAAATGCGATCAATATGTAGGAAATACTGTAGTCCTTTCCGGAATGATTGTAGATCTTTTTTACAATGATATTGGCAAAGATCTCAGAACCGTCAATACAGCCACCGTTTCGAAGGATCAGAGACAGTCCCACACCAAGGATCGCACCTCCAAAGGCTACTGCAATAAAATGCTCTATATTCAGCTCAAAAGGGATTTTTTCAAAGTAGGAAAGACATATTGTGTAGACAACAAAGCCCACGAACGTTTTTGCAAAGAAATACTTACCGATAAGAATGACCCCAGCTATGAGAAACGGCAGAAACACAAGCAGCACACATAACGACAGATTATACCCTGTCAGCTTGCTTATGATAATGGCGATTCCGGCAGTTCCGTAATCGATGGCATCATTGGGAAGCAAAATACAGGCAACAGAAAAACTGGCCAGGATTGCTCCCACAATGATCATCAGATATGAAAACACTGTCTTAATCTTTTTGTTCATAAAGGCCTCCTCTTTGTAAGCAAAATTGTTTGTCAACAATAACAAAAAGCTGTTATAATAGATTTTCTCTATTACAACAGCTTTGTTTTCCTACTTTTGGAATGGATTTATTATATTATAAGTTTTTTTCTCTGTCAACGCCCTCAGACAATTTCACAGCTTTTCTTTATCAGTAAACCTGTATCCTGCTTTCTCAGATCTGATACCAGCGGATCTCATTAGCTTCCAGATGAAGGTCAAAGCTCTTTCCATCCCCTGTGTAAACCGTAGTGTCTTGTGGCTCATAGGTGTTGTTTACCACACAATACTTTTTATTTTTCACATAAGCATGTACTTCCACATTATAATTGGAAGAAAACCAGCAGAAAAGCTCATTTTCTGCCGCTGCTGACCAGAGCACAGCACGATAAAGGATACGGCTGTTGCAGAAGCTGTACGGAAGTCCGCTGATGTAAACACCTCTGCCTTTTCCGAAGGTTTTTACTGCCATCTGGACTTCCTGGTCCTTCTGGATAAGGATCTTCGTATCCGGAAGTGCGAAGATATTCTTTTTCCCCTCACCGAAATCTACGGTTCCGTCTGTATCCTTCAGGATAAAATGATCTTTATGCTCTTCCCAGTTGTATTTATCGGTATTAAGATTAAATCCTCTTTCTTCCTCTACACCAAGGATGTCATCCAGCTGGAAGAATTTTCCCTGCCACTGATGAGCTGCCGGTTCACCGACGCCAATAAATCCGCCGCCATTATAGACAAATTTCCGCACAGCTGTAAGAATCTTCGGATCTGCCCAGTTCTCACCACCGGACTGTGCAGTATCCGCATCACCTACATTGATGATCACATCAAAATCATTCAGCAGATCTTTATCCTGACGGATATCATCAAAGCTGATAAAGGACACATCAAAAGGCGCACCGCTTAATGCCTCGATAATTCCGAAATAGGAATAATTCTGCTTGTAATAGATGGCATGATGTACCATATGGTTGCCCCAGGAGCGCATTTTTCCCCAGCAATTTAAAACAGCCACACGTTTTACACAGTATGGTGTGGTTCCCTGGATATTGTCGTAGAGCACACGGAATTCCTGGCAGACTTCCTTGATATACTGTACAAAATCCGGAAATTCCAGAGCCAGCTTCAGATAACCGCCGTATCCAATTCTCTGGATCGGGCTTCGAAGGATAGCTCTTCTTGCAGTCACCCAGTTTACTTTTGCCTCTTTTACAGGATCCCCGCCCTCATGGAAGGTGTCCGGGAAAAAGTACGGCAGAAATCTTCCCTCTGTATATTTTACATGTTTAATATCACTGAACAAACGTAAGGTCGCTCCGTTTCCGACGCTTCCCACTACCGCATCAAGCCCGATGGAAGCAAACTCATCCATAAAGGGCTCCATTCCGATCCAGTGATCGCCCATGAACATCATGGCCTCTTTTCCATATTCATGGACAATGTCTACCATTTCCTTCGCAAGCCTGGCCACTTCTCTTCTCTGGAAGGCCTGGAAATCTTTAAACTCTTTTGATGGGATCCGATAAGTGTTGTTCATATATCCCTGATCAATGATAAACTCCGGACGGAACTTATATCCCACTTCCTGCTCAAACTGTTTCAGGATATAGGGGCTCACCGAAGCGGAATATCCAAACCAGTCTACATATTTTTCCCGTGCCATCTCATCAAAGATCAGTGTGAACTGGTGAAAAAATGTAGTAAATCGTACTACATTCACATAATCATGGGAATCCAGAAATCTGCGGAGGCGATCCATGGAATGTGCACGTGTTGCCGGCTGACGCACATCAAAAGTGATCTGAGGTTCTACATCTTTCCAGTCATTGACAACTGCATTGTACATATGTACCGGATCCCACATGATATATGCAAGAAAGCTTACCGTATACTCATGAAACTCTTTCGCCGGCCTGATCACAACATTTCCGTTTTTTTCATCGTATGACCATTCCTCTGTACTGACAGCTTCCCCTGTAGTCCGGTCAATGACTTCCCACCATCTTCTGATATCATCTCTTGTATTCACCGCCAGCATATCCGGATACAGATGATCCATCAGATGGATTTCCAGAGTATCCGACACTGCCGTGTGAAAGGATGTCATGATATACATCTGCTGGATTTCTTCCGGATGGGCCTTTGCCCAGGCATTATCCTTTCTGGTGGTATAATAAGTTGCATAAATCTTTGCGCCGGTTTTCTTCAACTCTGCCGGAAATTCCGTTCCGTCACAGTCACGGATGGCATCTGCACCCCACTCGTCCAGCATTTTCAGTGTCTCCGGAATCACATCCAGATCTGTCGGAATAGTCACTCTTCCTTTTGTTTCGCTCATCGCTTTACCTCCATTGTAAAAACCCCTGTTTTTTATTTCTGATATTTTTTCACGATCGTCTGCATAGTATCCCATTTCTGTTCCATATCTGCCACCAGCTTAAACTGTGTGCGGCAGCGGTCCAGATTATGTTCTTCCCGGTCGATCTTAAAATAATGATCTCCTTCCAGATAATCGGTAAGAAAGCGAATGCCGCATTCATAAGTCATCACCTTAGCTCCCATGGGAAGCATCTCGATCTCTTTTGCACTGAGCTTATCTCCACAGCTTTCCAGAAAGCCTTTTACATAGATTTCATAGAGCTCCATATCACAGGAAACTTTGCTTAAATCTTTCTCATCCTCCAATGCAGTGCTGGCCCCGAAACGAATGGAATCTCCAAAATCATTCATGGCAAGTCCCGGCATAACCGTGTCCAGGTCCACTACACAGATTCCCCTTCCTGTTTCCAGGTCGATCATAACGTTATTCAGCTTCGTATCGTTGTGTGTTACCCGAAGGGGCACCTCACCTTTTGCCAGAAGCTCACCGAATACATTTGCCAGATACTCATGCTGAAACGCAAATGCGATCTCTTCTTTTACGGATGCGGCACGATGGCGGCTGTCCTTCTCTATGGCATTTTTCAAAGTCTGAAAACGTTTCTTTGTATCATGGAAATCCTTTATCGTTTCATGCAGAGTCTCTGCCGGGTAATCTGCTAGCATTTCCTGGAATTTTCCAAATGCAACTGCACTTTCATAAAAATCCTCCGGTTTTTCCGCCAGATCATAGCTTACTGCATCGGTAATAAAAATATAAGCTCTCCAGCATTCTCCGTTTTCATCTGTCAGGAATGCCTTCCCGTCCTTTGTCGGAATCAGGTTCAGAACCTCCCGTTCCGGATCTCCTCCCTTCTGAAGAACTTTCTTTTTCAGATGCCCGGTGACTCCGGCAATATTCTCCATCAGTTCTTCCGGTTTCTGAAAGATCTCCCGATTGATCTTCTGAAGGATCACCTTAATAGACCCCATCTCTCCGATCCGATATCTAAGCATATAGGTTTCGTTGATATGCCCGCTTCCGCAGGGGCCGCAGGAAACCAGTTCTCCGGTAAATGCAAACTGATCCGCTATTCTTTTTATCTCTTCTTTTGGTGTACCTGCCATTTTACCTTCTCTTTCCCAGACAGCAGTAAAAAGCATACCGTCCGAAAACAAATATACTTTATACTTTTGCTGTGATTTTTTTACTTTGATTATTTTTTCCGCTTTAAGATCCTGGTGGCAAGCGGAGCCATATTTTCATCCGTTGATCCGTAGAGAACTTCGTAATCCCCCGGGACAGAAACCGTTTCTGTCTTTTCTCCGAAGTTCTGGATAAATAGATATTCCGTATCCTCATTTTCTCTGGTTGTCACAGAAATACCTTCCGGTATAAATGTAAGCGGCATCTTCACGCCTGCTTCCTCTGCTGCCCTTCCCAGAAAATCCTCATAAAAGGCTGCTTCCATATCTGCCGCCACATAATAAACATGGCCCTTTCCGTATTTCTTGTGAGTCAGTACCGGATACCCCTGATAGAAATCCCTTCCATAACGCAGCAGTACTTCCGCATCGGAAACCTTTGCAAGCTCACAGAGATTTTTGCAGGTATAGCTTTCTGTAATTCTGAGATGATTTCCTGTTTCCGGGATACCTACGTTTTCTTCCCAGTCATAAAGTGCATCGATCTCTTCCGTACGGATACCAGCTGCTTCCATCAGTCCGTGAGGGGTTCCCTCCAGATAGCATTTATCTGTTTCATCTACAAGTCCGGACCAGTAGGAAATTACCAAAGTACCACCGTTTTTTGCAAAAGCGCGAAGCTTTTCGGCATATCCATGATAAAACATGTAGGCCATCGGTGCCGTTACCAAACGGTACCTGGACAGCTCATGTTCCATATTGATGATATCTGTATTATAGCCTTTTCTTCGGAGAGCACGATACTGTTTCAGTACAGTTTCCTGATAATGCATATCCTCGTTTCGAGGTCCCTGCGCATCCTTCAGCGCCCAGTCATTTTCCCGGTCATAGAGAACAGCCACCGGAGACTTCGTCACGCTTCCAGCAGTTTCCCGGATCTGCTCCAACGCTTCTCCTACCTCTGTCACTTCGCGGAAAATACGAGTATCATCCCCACCGTAGTGATCGATCACCGCACCATGGAATTTCTCAGAGGCTCCCTGGCTCTGACGAAGCTGGAAATACAGAACACTGTCTGAACCATGAGCAACTGCCTGCAGAGAGGCAGCCAGATGTATTCCTGGTTTTTTCAGCTTGTTGATAGGCTTCCAGTTGGTCGCAGAGGGACAGGATTCCATCAGAAGAAACGGTGCTTTCTTGATGCTTCGCATAAGATCATGCTGCATGGCTCCGTCCAACGCTGTGGTATAATTGTCTTTTTTATGCCAGCTTGGATAATTATCCCAGGATGCAATATCCATAACATCCTTAAATTTTTTATAGTCCAGTCCGTTGTAGTCATACATCAGATTGGCAGTTGCCGGAAGCTCGGAACCACCTGCACGGATCGCAGAAATCTCATGCTTCATAAAATCCACAGTCCTGTCTGTAACAAAACGTTTCCAGTCCAAGGTAAGTGCATGAAGAGCATTTTCCCCCTTTGGCGAAGGACTTTCGATCTGATCAAAGCTGTTATAGGTATGGCTCCAAAACGTTGTGCACCAGCTGGAATTTAAATTTTCGATGGTCCCGTATTTTTCTTTCAGCCATTCCCGGAATTTTTCCCGGCACAGAGGACAGTGGCATTCTCCGCCATATTCATTGGAAATATGCCACAAAAGCACTGCGGGATGTTTTCCGAAACGTTCAGAAAGCTTCTTATTAATATTGTAGACTTTTTCCCTGTATACTGGAGAAGTATAACAGTGATTATGTCTTCCACCGAAAAATCTTCTTGTGCGATCCGGATCCATACGAAGAACTTCTTCATATTTATCTGCCATCCATTTCGGTCTTGCTCCGGATGGTGTGGAAAGTATCGTATAAATTCCTTCTTTATACAGATTATCGATCACTTCTTCCAGCCAGTCAAAGTTATATCTTCCCTCTTCTGGCTCCAGCACAGCCCAGGAAAACATTCCCATGGAAACGGTATTGATATGGGCTTTTTTGAAATATTCGATATCTTTTTTCAGAATATCCGGTCTGTCCAGCCACTGCTCAGGGTTGTAATCGCCGCCGTGCAGATAATGGTCATATCTGATCTGCTCTGCCATTTTTTTATCTCCTTATGATTTGATTCGCATCAAGCGGACAAAAGCACCCGCTTCGCTACAAAGCTTTATACCAGACAACTGCTCTGGTCAAGAAAAGGATACTGCATAATTCAGTTAAAGCATATTATACAATATACCTAAAGATTTCAGCAGCATCCTTTTTGTTTTAAAATTATTTTACAGCTCCAGTAATACCCTCTGCGAACTGTTTCTGTAATACGAAGAATACGATCATGGTCGGAATGGAACAGAATAATACGCCGCACATCAGCATGCCGTAATCCGTTACATATCCTGTGATCAGATTGGCGATCAACATCGGCATGGTCATCGCCTTATTATCTGTCATGATTACCTTCGGCCACAGATAGGAATTCCATGCATTCATAAATGTGATAACTGCTGCCGCCGCATAAGTAGATTTCATAGTCGGGATAAACATCTGGAAAAAGATCCTTACCTCGCTTAATCCGTCAATCCGTGCTGCCTCAATGATATCGATAGGAAATGCTCTGGCATTCTGACGGAACATCATGATCATAAATGGTGTGGAAATGATCGGAAGGATAAAACCTACCGCTGTATTTAAGAGTCCGGCTTTTGAAAACATCTTAAATAAAGGAACCATCGTTGCAACCTGCGGAACCATCATTGCAAGAAGCAGGGTGGAAAACAGTCTGTCTTTCCATCTGTCATGATATACCTCAAAGCCATAACCTGCGATAGAACAGATCAGAAGGCAGATCACTGTAGTAAGAACTGCATAAAACAGAGAGTTTCCAAGAGCTCTCCACAGCGGCTGCTGTGCAGTCAGGTTTTTAAAGTTCTGCATAAAATATGTACCCGGAAGGATACGGCCTCTGGATACATCTGTGGATGTATTGGTTGCCGCAGAGATCATCCAGTACAGTGGAAATACAGAGATAAATGATACGATGATCAGAAAAATATATGTAGGGATCAATCTTCTCTGAATTGCGGATTTATTCTTTTTCTCAGTCACGTGTATCACCTACTTTCAAATTGATAAAGGCCAGGATCGCTACCATGATAAATATGATAAATGACATTGCTGCCGCATATCCGAAGTTTGGCACGTTGATGAAGCATGTATTATAAACATAATGGGACATTGTGATGGTTGAGTTCGCCGGGCCACCTTTTGTCAGGTTGACAGACTCATCAAACAACTGCAGTGTACCATTGATCGACATAATAAATGTCATGATAATTGTCGGTTTCAGAAGTGGTACGGTAATTTTCCAGAAGGTCTTCCAGCCATTGGCACCATCGATCTTTGCTGCCTCGTATACAGAATATTCAATATTCTGAAGACCTGCCAGATAGAACACCATGTTATATCCTGTCCATCTCCAGATCAGTGCGATGATGATCACGATCTTTGCACTTGTGGAGTTACCCAGGAAGTTATAGCCAGTTGTTAAAATTCCAAGTTTGATCAGGATGCTGTTGATCAGACCGTCTGTTGCAAACATAGAACGGAAGATCAGAGAATAAGATACAAGAGATGTTGCACATGGAAGAAATACACATGTACGGAAAAAGCCTTTAAATTTCAGATCCTTGTTATTCAGAAGCTGTGCAAGCAGGATCGCAAGGACCAGCATGATCGGTACCTGAATAATAAGATACAGGAAAGTATTGACGATGGACTGCTGGAATACCTTATCCATCATGATACGTTTATAGTTACTGAAGATCGGATCCGCAAACCTCATGTTTGCTCCGGCACCTGTCTGTAAAGAAATGATAAATGCGCGGATCATCGGATAAAAACTCATGACAGCGATCATAATGGTTGCCGGTGCCAGAAAGATCCAGCCGGCCGCTCTTTGTTTCGCTACCAGAGACATGCCACTTTTTTTGGAATTCACAGGAACTCCTCCTTTCAAACATCTAAACCTTTACATAAGACAAGGGACTGCATGCAGTCCCCTGCCCTGTATTTCATTAATATTTCAGCTTTACTCTGTCATCTTGAATGCCAGTGTATCCTGTGCTTCCTGAAGTGCAGATTCTTTATCTGCGCCGTTTACAATATTAACAACAGCTGTGTTGATGCACTCTCTTGCCTCATAGTGGTACGGAGTTTTTGTAAATTCCGGAATGTGTGAAGAGTACTCTACAATTGTTGAGAAGATCGGCTGGTTATTGAAGAACTCGCTTGGCTCATTGTAAACCTCAGACTCACCAGCCGGCAGGTAGCAGGAAATTGCACCTGTTTCCGGAAGGATTGCATCATAGAAGTCTGTGCTGGAACCAAATGTGCTTGCAAGGAAGTCCTCAGCAAGCTCTACATTCTTGCAGTTGGATGTAATGTACCAGGAAGATCCGCCATTGTTTGCATAGTTTGTAGCTGTATCAACGCCGTCAACTTTCGGCATTGTTGTGATCTGCCACAGACCCTTCTGATCCTCTGTTCCCATCAGTGTAGCTGTGATCCAGTTACCGTTAACGATACCGGCAGCCTCTCCGCCTGTGATTGTGGAGATGTACTCATCCCAGTTATTTACTAATTTAACAACATTGTTCTTTACAAGATCCACATAAAGATCTACGCATTTCTCTGCTACATCGTTGCCAACGATATAAGCCTCTCCGTCATCATTTACGAAGTTTGCTCCACAGGACTGGATCATCATCATCAGAGTATCGCCACCTGTTGCTTCACTTGTAAGGAGATATTTACCTGTTTTTTCGTGAACGTCTTTTCCGATCTCCATGAATTTGCTCCATGTGATATCTGTAAGATCATCAATGGTATATCCTGCTTCTTCCAGGATATCTGTACGATAGCAGGCAATTGTTGCACCGTTATCAAACGGAACTCCGTAATGTGTGTCATCTACCATGGAGTAGGACTGTTTCAGTTTTCCGAAATCATCCCAGTTGATATCCATATCCTTCAGATCTGTAAAAGCATCCGGATAACTCTTCAGATATTTCTGATAGCTGTTGTCCTGCATCAGAACGATGTCCGGAAGTGTGCTGTAATCTCCGGCGTTTGCTGCTGTTGTAAGTTTGGTCTGGCAGTCATCAGAAGATGTCTCAACTACATCAACCTTGAATCCTTCGTGATCCTTTGCATACTGCTCACCTGCAATATTCATAGCCTTGATGTTGAAGTTCTGATCCCATGCCCATACAGTCAGGGTGTTATCGTCATCACCTTTTGCATATACTGCTGTAGTAGTTGCAGCAAAAGACATTGCCATGATACCTGTCATTAATACTGCGAGTAATTTTTTCTTCATTTACTTTTCCTCCTTTATTAAGCATTTCCCGTTTGCTTATGAATAGATTATAGCATCCGTATTTCCTCTATAGTTTGCAGAATTGTTCATATAATGTGCAATTTCAACCATTTTATTGATTGTGCACTATTGTCACGCTATATTTTTACAAAAAATATGCACTTTGAGGATTTTTTCTTTTTACATTCGTCAGGATGCCCAAAAAAACCTTCTTTTTTGACATTGTGCGAACATTTTTTGTCAAAAAAGAAGGTTTTTGTTTCTATTTCATAAAATTTTATGTTGTTTTTCATACATATTTCACAAACATTTCTGCATATTATGCAAAATAAACCCTTTCAGGAAACTGCGTTTTCATCGTATGCAGCATTTCCTCTGTCAGATCCAGAAGAAGTTTTATTTTACGTCCATCTTCCTGAATGATCATGGTATAGTAAGGCACATCATCTTCATAAGAGGTATAATCGTATTTTTTCAGTTTCTCCGTTCCGGTATTCTTTTTATATTTTGCCACTTTTTCATGATAGTGAGGTGCTGTCACTTCCATCTCCTCAAGCTTCAGCACGTGAGCTGTTTTACGATATTTTTTACCATAGATCACATCTATGGTCAGTTGTCCGTTTTCCATGGTATATTCATAGTCTCTCTGGCTGAATATGTCATAAGCAAAGTAAAGCAGCGCCAGAAGAAATCCCGGAAGCATGAATGCCTGAGAGATCGTGATACCCATCAGTACAAAAATTGCCGCAAAGATCACCATTACTTTTCTGAGAGCTCCTGACATATGTTTCTTTTTTCTGGAGACCTGCTCCACAATCCTGTAATCGTACATTTCTTACCTCTTTCCATCTGCCTGATCCGCATACAGTCTGATATTTCTATTCTGTCGTGATAGATCCATAGATCTGGTTTTGTTGTTTTACCAGCCTTCCTCTGAATGGATGTCAAACTTAAGAAGCTGCTGTTCATAGTTCTCCGGACGTTTTCTCCACTCCAGAGGTGTCATTCCCGTAACCTGACGAAAATTCCGGTTAAATGTGGAATTGGTGGTAAAACCACACTTATGTGCTATATCTGCAATTGGCTGATCTGTTTTTTTCAGATAATCACAGGCCGCCTGGATACGGATCGTATTGATGTATTCCAGCGGGCTCATCTTCATGTAAGTCGTAAATATCCGGCGCAAATGAGTTTCACTGATATGACAGTATTCTGCCAGTTCGTCAATACGAAGATCCTCCATGTAATGATCAGAAATATAATCCTGGAACCTGGAGATCATATCCATGACTTTTCCTCTGCCTTCGCTGTAACGTTCTTCGCCTAAATCTCGGTTTATCCTTGCGATTTCCACAAGAAGCGATGCCAAAACTCCCTTAGCTTCTTCCAGATAAAATTCCTCTCCATCCCGCATGATATCCAGAATCTTAAGGATCTTACCTGCCATGGATCGATTTTCTTTTTCATTCAGAAAAAGTGATCTGGAGTTGATCCGCTGAACGATTTTTTCTTTTTTTACTGAATTATTAATAAATTTATCCAAGAATCCTTCTACATCAATAAAAAGATACTCCCAGCGGCTGATAGTTCCAATATCACTGTTTGTGGTATGTGGATAATTGGATGGGATCACCGTAAAATCCCGGTCATGAAACTGTACCTTATCCTCTCCAAGTATCATAAATCCCTGTCCTTCATAGCAGAATCCGATTTCCAGATAATTATGAAAATGGAGATAATCGATATCGTTCCCATAATTCTGAACCCACTTCTGTCCAAGCAATGCAAGGATGGGGCTCCCCTCCGGCATCTTATAATATCGAAGCTCCATTTTGGGTTTTCGTTTTTTTGCCACAAATATTCCTCCGTATGTTTTCTGTTCCAATATTTACTAATCTTTCTGTTATATTACAGCCATACATAAAAAAAAGCAACCTGCAGGATAACAATACTTGATAACTCTTGTTTCTGCAGATTGCAATTTTTATATCAGCTATTTACTTTTTATCTGTTTATTCCTCATCCAGGTAATATCTTCCATATGCATCTGCCGCTTTGATTGCTGCAAATACAGTTTCCGGTGTAACTTCAAATGGCATGTTGTGAAGTGTATCATTCTCCGCACATGCAGTTGTGGCAACTTCCATAAGCTGCTCATCCGTTACCTTCCCAGCTCCAAGCTCTGCCAGAGTAACAGGAAGTCCTACTTCTATGCACCATAAGATGATCTCTTCCAGATCTTCCTGGGGAATATTCTCCAGTACCAGCTGTGTGATGGTTCCGAATGCAACTTTTTCTCCATGATACATATGATGGCATTCTTCCAGTACAGTAAATCCGTTATGGATCGCATGTGCACCTGCAAGTCCTGCACTTTCAAAACCAATTCCAGAAAGAAGTGTATTAGCCTCAATCACTTTCTCAACTGCCGGTGTGCATACTCCTGCTTCCAGAGCTATCTTAGCTTTTACGCCCTCATCCATCAAGGTATTAAAACAAAGTTCAGCCAGTGCCATGGCAGCCTCTGTTGTCTTACCTCCTGCACAGGAAGTTGCTCCGCTTCTCTTGCATGCCCTTGCCTCAAAATATGTTGCCAGTGCATCTCCCATACCAGCCACAGTAAGACGAACCGGCGATTTGGTGATGATATCTGTATCCATCAGAACAAGATTCGGATTCGCCGGAAGAAACAGATATTTTTCAAAAACTCCTTCTTCTGTATAAATAACAGACAAAGCACTGCAAGGGGCATCTGTAGATGCGATCGTCGGACAGATAAATACCGGTGTTCCCGCATAGTATGCAACTGCCTTCGCTGTATCAAAGATCTTTCCTCCACCAATACCAATGGTAAGATCACACTGCTCATCTTTTACGATCTTTACCAGACGATCAATCTCACTGTTACAGCATTCTCCGTTAAAATAATCAAAAACCACCTCACAGGTACTCTCAGCAAAGCTCTCTTCGATCGTTTTACCGATTCTTTTATATCCGCCTTTACTGATCAGAACCAACGCTTTTTTTCCGCTCTTTGCAGCATAAGTTCCAAGATTCTTCATTTCTCCCGCACCCTGTAAATATTTGGACGGACTGATTAAAATTTTCGCCATTTTATACTTCCTTTCTTTGTTTTCAGAAGTCAGCCTCCGCATCCGGCTTTTGTATTTATATTATAATTGCTGTATTTTTTTATTGCAAGGAGTATTTGAGGATTTATGCAGCATCACCTGAGTTACTGTTACTGTTCACTCTGTTCCTAGTAATATACTTTGTGATCACATGAAAATCAGTTACAGCCAGCTTTCCAGAACATCATTCAGCTTATTCATATCCAGCGGTTTCGCGATATGTCCATTCATGCCTGTATTTTTGGCCAGCTGTACATCTTCTGCAAAAGCATTGGCAGTCATGGCAACAATAGGCAGTTTTCCCTTTTCACCCGGAAGGCTCCTGATTGCTGCAGTTGCCTCATAACCATTCATGACAGGCATTTGGATATCCATAAAAACAAGATCATACGAACCTTTCGGAGAAGCTTCCACTTTTTCAACTGCAATTTTCCCATTTTCTGCCGTTTCCACTTTTGCACCTGTCATCTGCAAAATTTCACCAGCAATTTCTCTGTTCAACTCATTATCCTCAACCAGCAGAATCCTTTTTCCCGTGTAGTCTGATTCTGACAGCTTCTCCAGATAATTTCTTGCTGTTTTTTCTTTTCTTCCTGAAGTAAACTGCCGCAGTGTTGCCGTCAGCCGGGAACGGAACAGCGGTTTTGCAATAAAAGCATCTACACCTGCAGCCTTTGCTTCTTCTTCAATTTCGCTGAATTCATAGGATGTCAATACAATGATGGTGATCTCTTTTCCTATCCGTTTCCGGATCTGTCTGGCAGTTTCTATACCATCCATCTCCGGCATCTTCCAGTCTAAAATAACAGCAAAGTAATCATCTTTCAACTCATGCCGTGCATAACAGCGCTCAACCGCTTCCCTGCCAGAGAGAACCCATTCACCCATAATACCGATTTCCTTTAATGTTGCAACTGTACTTTCACAGCATGTCCTATCATCATCCACAACCAGGACCGGCAGATTCATCAGATTTCTGTCCTGTTCTTTTTCTTTTTCCTGAAGCTCCAGATAAATTGTTACTGTGATTTTAGTTCCCTTGTGCAAGGTACTGTCCACTTTAATAGTGCCATTCATCAGGTTCACAATATTTCTGCTGATTGCCATTCCCAGACCAGTTCCCTGAACCTTGGTTGTCCGGTGGTCATCTGCGCGGC
>OCPT01000990.1_pt1 | contig 18313 bp, 17 predicted proteins | sample 1538741 | NCBI WGS metagenome assembly OCPT01 (sample SAMN04571723, study PRJEB22368) | human gut metagenome | biome: human gut; material: stool | host: Homo sapiens | place: Luxembourg | collected 2012-12-06 | reverse complement strand
TGACCCCACCCATGTGTGCCACATGGATGGGGAATGCGCGGGGAATCCGTTCAAGTGTCCTGTGGATTGAAGGCCGGCCCGCCGCGGCGGGCCGGCCGTGTCACGACAGTATATCGGCTCGCACCGCAAGCGCCTGCGCCGCAGAGGCTCTCAGCTCAAAAAAACTTGCAAGCGGATGTATGCGGAGCCTTCATCGGGCCATCACGTCGAGAATGCCCGCGAGCTGCTCGTCGTACCAAGGATTGAAGGTGAGCTTCGCGCAGTTGCGCCCGTCGCCCGGCTGATGGCGCTCGCCCGAATACCAGATCTCGGCGCCTTCCTCGCAGGCCTTGGATTCGGCCTTCGACTGACCGTTCCAGCAGAGGCGCTCCGCCCCCGATTCGCCGTACATGGGATTGTCGGGACGATACGTCATGGACATGTGCGAGAAGCTCGCGATGCGCTTCTCGGGCACCGCTTCGGGCAGGATGCGCACGTGCGCCGAAAGTCCCCTTGCGAACCTCTCCTCGCCGTACCAGAAGATGCGGGTCCTCGGATTCGGGAAGGCGCGGTCGAACCTCGCGAGCAGGTCCTCCGTCTCGACGAGTCCGTCGTGCTCCGCGAGCATCACGGCCGCCGGACCGCTCCAGGGCTTCTTCTCAAGGCGCTCAAGCACGTCGTCCGCCCGCACCATCGTGTCGTGGAAGGCCGCAAAGCCCTTCATCGGCACCACGAAGTACTGGAACGGATTGCGCCCGCCGTTGGGACGGCTCTCAGGCGTCACGAGCCAGTCCCTGAAGTTCGAGACGAAGGACGCCGCCCAAGCGAACGGCGGCCTCACCTCGACCGCGGGCGAGAAGAGCACAAAGCCCTTCGTCCTGCCGGGGTTCGCGTCAGCGTAGTCGAGCACAAGGTTGCACCCCGTCGAATAGCCGCCGAGCCACATCTCGTCGACCTCCCTCGAAAGGATGTCGGCCTGCTCCTGCACGACGCGCCGCCAGTCGTCCGCCGTCGCGGGCATCATGTCGGCGGGCTGCGTGCCGCAGCCGGGCAGAAGCACCGTCCTCACCAGAATGCCGTTCGCCGCAAGCGACTGCGCAATGTCGGAGAAGGACCAGGGCGAGTCGCCGAGCCCGTGCACGAGCAGGATCCCGCGCCCGTCGGAATGCTCGGGGCGGTACTCCTTCGGCAGGTTCGCCTCGAGCTCCATCTTCCTGCCCTCGTCCGTGTCGAGCACGAAGCTGCGGTTGGCGCCGATCCACGCCTTTGCGTCGGCCGCATACTGCGCGAAGCTCGTCTGGCCGAGCGGCATAACGTGCCTCTGCGCGTCCTCGAGCGACGGTGCGGCACAGCTCGTGACGGAAAGCAGAATCGAGGCGGCGAGGATTCCGGAACGGACGAACATGAAGGACTCCTGAAAACGGGTGGGTGAGGACACTTTCTCACGTTCAGCCTGAAACCTCAAGTGCACGCCAGCCCCCTGCACGCGCATGTGCCGCAGCGGGTCTGCGACGCCGCACGCCCGCCCCGTCCTCGACACGCTCCTCAACGTGCGCAGACGTCCTCAAAAAATCCTCGACCCGGCGCGCCTTAATCGGTACAATGCGGGGTTTGCTTTTTTTCAACCAACACCAAGAAAGATATCCAACCAGAGACGCCATTATGAAAACGATCGAAAAGCCGAAGATGACCTGTCTGCAGCTCACGATGGCCGTGATGCTCAACATGCTCGGATCCTCCATCATCCTGATGCCGACGAAGCTCGCTGAAGTCGGCACGATGTCCATCCTGGCCTGGCTCGTCACCATCAGCGGTGCGACCACCATTGCCTACGTCTTTGCCAAATGCGGCATGTTCAGCAAGAAGAGCGGCGGCATCGGCGGCTACGCCGCCTATGCCTTCGGCAAGTCCGGAAGCTTCATTGCGAACTTCAGCTACGGCGTCTCGCTCATCATTGCGAACCTCACAATCGCCATTTCGATCGTCGGCTATCTGATGGTGCTCTTCGAGTGGAACCTCACCCCGCTCGAAATGGGTATTGCAAGCATCATCGTGATCTGGCTCTGCTCGCTGCCCAACATCCGCGGCGCGCGCTTCATCGGCCAGCTCTCGCACTTCTCGAGCTACGGCATCCTGATTCCGATCCTGATCCTCACCGTGATCGGCTGGAACTGGTTCTCGGTCGACCGCTACATCGGCGCCTGGAACCCGCAGAACCTCTCGCTCTTCGACGGCATCTCCGCAGGCATCTCCATGACGCTCTGGGGCTTCCTCGGCCTTGAGACCGCCAGCGCGAACTCCGAGGCCGTGGAGGATCCCGAAAAGTCGGTCCCGCGCGCCATGGTGCTCGCCACGCTCGGCGCCGGCACCGTCTACGTGCTCGCCAACAACATCAGCTTCGGCATCGTCGACAACGAGCTCCTCTCGCACTCGACCGCCCCCTTCGGCCTCGTCTTCGCCACGATGTTCAGCCCCGAAATCGGCAAGTTCGTCATGGCCCTGATGGCGCTCGCCTGCGCGGGCTGCCTCACGAGCTGGCAGTTCACGATCGCCGAGGTCTTCCGCGTCTCCGCCCGCGAGGAATACTTCCCGAAGCTCTTCGCCAAGGTCACCCGCCTCAACGTGCCCGTGATCGGCATGGTCGTGATCCTGCTCCTGCAGTCCCTAGCCGCGCTCCTCACGATCGACCCGCGCCTCGAGCAGCAGTTCTACATCCTGAAGGACCTCGCCGTCGTGACGAACCTCGTCCCGTACCTGCTCGCCTTCGCCGCCGCCAACGTCATCGTGCACCGCGAGCCCGCAGACCCGAAGACTGCCTCTCGCATCACCATCGTCGCAACCATCGCCTCGGTCTACTCGCTCTACGCGCTTTACGCCTGCGGCGAGAGCGCCATGATGTGGGGCGCCCTCACGACCTTCGCGGGCATCTGGCTCTACGGCTTTGCCGCAAAGTCCCTTGAGATCAAGGGCCGCCTGCGCGGAGAAGAATAAGCCTCACCGCCTTCGGGTCCATCCCGCAACCGTCAATGCAACTCGGGCGTGTCTCCCTTCGGAGACACGCCCGAGTTCTTTTCCGCCTCTTTGGCATCCCTTCATCAGAACGCCGCGTTCTCGGCCATCGGCCTCACGCGCATGATCGCCTCATTGAGGCTCTTTGCGTCAGCGGGCTTCTGAAGGATGTGCGGCAGCGACGAGGGCACCACGCGGCCCCTCTCGCGGCGCTTCCTGTACTCGCCCTCGATCAGGTCGACCGCAACGGCCGTGAGCATCACGGTGGGCACGGGGCGCTTCATGTGCGCCTCGATCATGCCCGCCGCCTCGAGTCCCGTGGGCTTCTCGGCCCCGAGGTTGTAGTCGCTCACGAGCGCGATCACATTTTCGGTCTCAGCGGCGAGCCTGTAGAACTCCTCGCAGGGCTCGCCCGCATCGATCACCTCGGCTCCCCAGCTCTCGAGCATGCTCTTGAGGGCATCGCGCACGAAGCGATTGTCCTCGAGAAGCAGGATCCTGCCCTTGAGGGCCCTGATCTCGCCGCCGATCGGCACGGCCTTCTCGAAGCGGTCGGCCTGCTCGGACTCGTCGATGCTGAAGGCGAGACGGAAGACGCTGCCTCGGCCCGGCTTCGAGCCGAGCGTAAGCTCAAGCCCGAGCTGTCTTGCGATGCCGCGCACGATCGAGAGCCCCAGGCCATAGCCCGAGCCCGGCGCCGCACGGCCCGCAGCTCCGCGATAGAAGGTGCCGAAGATGCGGCTCCTGTCCTCGGCCGAGATGCCGGGACCGCAGTCGTAGACGCCGATCACGAGGCGGCTCTCCACCCGTCGCGCGCCGAGCACGATCTCGGGCACGCGGGCCTTCGCGGGATCGGAGTACGCGACAGCGTTGCTCACCAGATTCTTGAGGGCGCGCTTGACCATCGTGACGTCCGTAAGGATCGTCACGGGAGGCGCCGAGACGCGAAGCCTCAGGCCCTTCTTTTCCGCGATCGGACGGCACTCCTCGGCGAGCTCCTCGAGAAGCTCACGCACGCTTACATGCTCGGGATGGAGCTCCATCTGCCCGAACTCCATGCGCGTGACGGTGAGAACCTGCTCGACCAGGGTCGAGATGGCCGAAATCGAGAGCGCAAGCTGCTTGACGACGGGCACGGTCTGAGGCGTCGCCCTGCGTCCGAGAATGTCGATGTAGATCCCCATGGCCTGAAGCGGCTGGCGGATGTCGTGATTGGCGGCCGCAAAGAACTTCGAGCGGCGCTCGCTCTCCTCCTCGGTCTGCCTGCGCGCCTTCTCCGCGCGCGCGATCTCGATCCTGAGGCGCTCGACGAGACGCTCATTCTGGGCGGCCGTGATGATCGAGTTGACGACCATTTCGTTGAGCTTCCTGCCCGAATAGAGAATGAAGACCGTCGTGACGAGAATGATGAGCGCAATGAGGGTCTGGCTCACGCCGAACTGCACGGCGCCCGCCACGATGACGGGCGTGAGCGAGCAGAGCGTGAAGGCCGAGAGCGACGGCAGCCAGCAGGAGTAGACGGGCCAGCTTGCGAACGTCACGGCCACGATGGTCGCGACCGTGATCATCTGGTGCGCCCCCTGGAAGGGGACCATCAGCGTGGGCCCCGCTACGCCCCAGATGATGCCTGCCGAGACGGCGAGCGCCGTCCAGCGGCGGATCCACTTGCGAATGTTGGCCTCGCGGTTCGCGTCACGCCAGAAAAGACGCACGTAGCGAAGCGACAGCCAGATCTGAATGAGGCCACAGCAGAACCACACGGTGAGAAACACCTCGCTCACGCCGCTCTGCCAGTAGACGGCCGTGAGCGACGCCATGCCCGTGAACTGTGCCGTGAGGGCAACGGGAAAGAGCTTGAGGCTCGAGAGAATGAGCTTGGCGAGCGTGCCCGCCGTGATGTGGTGCACCGTGCTCGTCATGAAGAAGGCGCGCAGAAAGCGCCAGGTCTGCTCGCGGATCGGAAAGAAGTTCATGGCGCGGCCTCCAGCGACACCCGTCCCTCATGCGACGAAAGCCTCACCCGCATCCCGACGGGAAGCGAGAGCTTCCTGTGAAGGTGCCCGAAGGGACAGCCCGTCACGAAGGGAAGCCCCGTGCGAGCCCGCATGAAGTCGAGCGCATGCGAGAGCCTGAAGTCGCCTTCCCAGCCTGCGGGCCTGTCCGCGCCCTGCAGGTCGCAGACGACGACCGCCTGCTGACGCCTCAGGATCCCCGCCATGTCGAGCGTGAGCAGCATGCGCTCGATCCTGTAGGCGGGCTCGGCCACGTCCTCGATGAAGAGAATGCCGTTTTCAACCTGAGGCATCCAGGGCGTGCCCGCCAGCGAGGCGATCATCGCCAGATTGCCACCCCAGAGGACGCCCTCGGCATCTGCATCGTCCGTGTCGTCCGACTGCCACGTCGATGCGAAGGGCCTGCGACCGACGACGGCCAGAAGCCCCTCGATCGTGAGGGGATCAGGATCAATCAAGTCCCTGAGCGTCGGGCCCTGCCAGCTCGTGCGGCCCGTCCTTGCCAGAAGCGCGAGCTCGAAGGCCGTCACGTCCGAAAAGCCGACGAAGGGCGTAGACGCGGCACCGATCCGCTCCCAGTCGAGCATGTCGAGAATGCGTCCGCACCCATAGCCGCCGCGCATCGCCATGACGAGATCCGCATCGAGCTCTGTGAGCGCACAGGTCAGATCCCCGGCCCTGACGGCGTCGGGACCTGCAAAGCGCGCCTCCTCGAGATACGTGCCCTCAAGTTCGCGCACGCGAAAGCCGAGCGCTTCGGCGGCCGAGAACGCCCGGCGCCTGAGCGCCCAGTCAATGCCGCCCTCGTTCGTCACCCACTGTCGCGACGGCGCCGCGACGGCAAGCGCCAGTCCCTCGAAGGGCCTTGCGGAATCGGTCATCGGGCTTCTCCTTCGCCTTCCCTTTCGTTTTCCTTCGCGCCGCGGCGCGCGGCGAAGAAATCGGCGAGCAGCGTCTTCGCCTCCTGCGCCATGACGCCGCGCCTCACCCACGGGCGGTGGTTGACGCCGGGCAGCTCGAAGAGCGAGAGTGCGCCGCCCACGGCGCCCATGCGCTCGTCGGTCGCGCCGAAGACAATGCGGCCGGGTCTTGCCTGCACGATCGCGCCCGCGCACATCGGGCAGGGCTCGAGCGTAACGTAGAGCGTCGTCTCGGCAAGCCTGTGGTTCTTCATGACGCGGGCGCCCTCGCGCAGCACGAGCATTTCGGCGTGCGCCGTCGGATCGCCGTTGCGAAGCGTGCGGTTGCCCGCACACGCGATGATCCTGCCGTCCGCAACAAGCACGGCGCCCACGGGCACCTCGCCCGCCTGCGCGGCGGCCCTCGCCTCGGCGAGCGCCTCGATCATGAAGCGGCGGTCGGCCTCGTCGTCGACGGGCGGCTCTCCGCTGTTGACAGCGCGGTTCTTCGCCTGCAGCGCCTCGCGCGTTCGGGCGCGTCGTGCGGCAAGGATCGCCGCGGCGGTCTCGAGCTCGTCGGTGAGCCTTGCGGCCGTCACGTTCGGGCGCGGCGCGAGTCCGTTGGCAAAGCCTTCGAACGTCTTCTCAAGAAGGCCCGACTCAAGGGCGGCGGCAACAAGTCCCTCGGGCGTTTCGTTCATCCAGGCGCCGGGCCCCGCAAGAAAGCGCTCTGCGGATGCGCGAACCGCCGCCTCGTCCGCCGCCTTCGGCAGAAAGAGGAGCCACGCGCCCGTGACGATGCGCAGATTGTCGGAGGAGGCCTTCGCGAGGCTCGCGATCGTGCTGCCTCTGCGGATGGAGAGCGCGCTGAACGCCTCGATGTCGGCGATGGAATAGTCCCTGACGATGAGAGAGTACATCTTCGTTCTCACCTTTTTTCGTGTCGAATATTGACGGGAAAGCGCCCGCTGAGGAGCGCGCGCGTAGAATGTTCCCGATTTGAAGAAAGTCCGTTTGGAACCTCATCACAAGGATTCATGATCGTGAAGAACAAGCTTGTTGCGGGCGCCCTGGCGCTCTCCCTTTTTGCGACTCCCATTGTAGCGGTTCAGGCCGCCTCCACTTCGGACACAAGCGAAGCGCTTGCCGAGTGTCTCTACAAGCACGCCACCGCGAGCGACAAGCAGGTCCTCGTGCAGTGGGCCTACGTCACGCTCTCGAAGACCTCCGCCGCCAAGCAGATCCAGACAATTCCGTCGGCCAAGGTGAAGAACATCGAGTCGAGCGCCCAGAAGACGCTGACGAACCTCGTCGTCGGCCGCTGCTCCTCGCCCGCCGTCAAGGTCCTCATGAAGAATCCCAAGAACGGCCTGCAGGAGACCATGACGCTGCTCGCGGGCAAGCTCGTCAACGCCGAAATCGAGCGCCGCGCCTCGCCCATCCTCTCGCTCACCATGACCGACCTGATGGGCCTCAGGAAGTAGGCCCCGGTCCCGCACATCGAGAAAAACGGCGAAAAGTCCGTCCTCCCAGCGGGCTTTTCCGCATTGACGAACGGGCGTCGACGCCCGATACTTGATTTTTTCCGACCAATCTCTGGAGATCCCGCATGCGCAAGCTCTGCCTCGTTCCCGCTCTTCTTCTGGCCGCCGCTGGCGCCTCGGCTGAAACGCCGGTCAAGCTCTGGAACGACTACGTCTACAACCAGCCCGTCGAGAGCGTGAAGGCCGAAGCCGGGATCTTCGACTGCTCGCAGCGCGGCCAGCAGATGTTCTGCCGCGCCAACGTCGAATTTGCGGGCCACAAGGACTGGGGCGAGGTGTTCTTCTTCACGAACGGCCGCCTCAAGGCCGTCTCGCTCTTCGCGCCGATCTCCCGCGCCCACTTCACCGATGCGGCCGCCGCCGTGCGCAAGACGGGCATGACGCCCGCCGTCCTCACGGACCACGAGGACAAGGTCGCCTTCGACTTCTTCCAGGCCAAGCTTCAGGCGAAGTCCATGGCCTCCATCGACCGCGAGCTCGCCACGAAGGAAACCGAGCTTCTCAAGGGCAAGAAGGTGGGCTACGTCTTCATCGACGCCAAGACGCTCCTTGAAAGCGTCAAGAGCGGCAACGTCACCAATGCCGCCCAGTTCTTCCAGATCCACGCCCCGCGCACCCTGCGCACCACCGAGATCCTGCTCGACGAACAGGGCGTTGCCGTGAGCTTCCGCGCCCCGATGGCCGTCCAGGACGAGACGGGCAAGAGCATGCTCGAAGAAAAGAAATCCAAATAAGCCCGACTTTCCGGCACACGTGACACGAAAGGCCGGTCTCCGCTGCGGAGGACCGGCCTTTCTTCATTTTTCAGAGTCTGCCTCGGGACTCTTACTTCACCTCGGCGGCCTTTTCGCGGCTCGCGTGGCGGGCGCGCAGCACGTCGATCACGTCGGCGAGCTCGAGGTCCGCGTCGGCGAGGAGCACGAGCAGGTGATAGACGAGGTCGGCGGCCTCGTTCCTGAGCTCCTCCCTGTCGTGCACGGTAGCGGCGAGCGCCGTCTCGACGCCCTCTTCGCCCACCTTCTGCGCGATGCGCTTGGTGCCGCGGGCGTAGAGGCTGGCGGTGTAGGACGTGGCCGGATCGGCGTTGCGGCGGCTCTCTAGGAGCACCTCCAGATCGCGCAGGAAGTTCCACTTGTGCTCGACGGGCGAGAAGCAGCTCGGCGTGCCGCGGTGGCAGGTCGGGCCGTCGGGATTGACGAGCACGAGGAGCGCGTCGCTGTCGCAGTCCGTGCCGATGTCGACGAGGTGCAGCCAGTTGCCGCTCGTCTCGCCCTTGGTCCAGAGGCGGCCCTTGGTGCGGGACCAGAACGTGACCTTCTTCGTCTCGAGGGTCTTTTCAAGCGCCTCGGGGTTCATGCAGCCGAGCATGAGCACCCGGCCCGAGCAGGCGTCCTGCACGACGGCCGGAATCAGTCCGCCGGTCTTCTCCCAGTCGAGCGCCTTGATGTCTTCGTTGGTCAGCATGTTCTCACCTCAATATTGTTCTCGCGGAGATAGTTCTTCAGGTCTCCGATGTTGATGATCTTCTTGTGGAAGACGGAGGCGGCAAGCGCTCCGTCGACCTTCGCGTCTCGGAAGGCCTCGAGGAAGTGGACGGGCTCGCCCGCGCCGCCGCTCGCGATGAGCGGCACGCGGCAGACCGAGCGCACGGCGGCGAGCTGCCTGAGGTCGTAGCCGCGGCGCACGCCGTCCTGGTTCATCATGTTGAGCACGATCTCGCCCGCGCCTCGCTTCTGCACCTCCTCGACCCAGTCGAGGGTGCTCCACTGCGTGACGCGCGTCTTCTTTTCGTCGCCCGTGAACTGGTTGACGCGGTATTCGTCCGAACCTTCCTCATGACGGGAGTCGATCCCGACCACGACGCACTGCACGCCGAAGCGGTCCGCAAGACGGGAGATGAGGTCCGGGTCGGCGAGCGCCGGCGAGTTGACGGAGATCTTGTCGGCGCCGTAGGCGAGAAGCCTGCCGGCGTCCTCGACCGTGCGGATGCCGCCCGCGACGCAGAACGGGATGTCGATCGCCTCGGCGACGCGGCTGATCCAGCTCTTGTCGACGACGCGGCCGTCGGACGAGGCGGTGATGTCGTAGAAGACGAGCTCGTCGGCGCCCTCTTCGGCATAGCGCTTTGCGAGCGGCACGATTTCGCCCACGACCTCGTGGCCGCGGAACTTGACGCCCTTGACGACGACGCCGTCCTTCACGTCAAGACAGGGGATTATGCGTTTGGCCAGCATTCGATAGCCTCTTCAACGGTAAAGCGTCCCTCGAGAAGCGCGCGGCCGACGATGACGCCGGAGGCGCCCGTCGTGCTGACCGCACGGATGTCGTCCAGCCCGCCGATGCCGCCCGAGGCCTGGAAGCCGATGGCGGGGAAGGCCTTCGAAAGGTCCGCGTAGAGCGCGGCGTTGGAACCCGAGAGGGTGCCGTCGCGCGAGATGTCGGTGGTGAGCACGTGGCGCAGGCCCGCAGGCTCGAAGACGCGGATCAGATCCTCGATTACGACGCCCGAGTCCTCCTGCCAGCCGCTCACGGCGATGTTGCGGCGGCCTGCCGCGTCGATGCGCACGTCGAGCGCGAGCACGATGCGCTCGGCGCCGAAGGTTTTCATCCAGCGAAGAACCTCCTCCGTGCACCTCACGGCGGTGGAGCCCACTACGACGCGGGTGGCGCCCGCATCAAGAAGAGCCCTCACATCCTCCTCGCTCCTGACGCCACCGCCCGTCTGCACGGGCACGGAGAGATTCGAAAGAAGGTGCCTGAGAAGCGGGATCTGGCGCTTGGCCGGATCCTTCGCACCCGTCAGATCCACGATGTGCAGGAGCTTCGCCCCTGCGGCCTCGTAGGCCTGAAGGCGCTCGAGAGGATCGTCGCCGTAGCTTCGCTCGGCGCCGTAGTCGCCCTGGTGCAGCCGCACGACGCGGCCGTCGATGAGGTCGATGGCGGGGATGATCATGCTTCGATTCCCAGGAAGTTTGCAATCAGGCGTGCGCCAGCGCGGCCGGAGCGTTCCGGATGGAACTGCACGCCCATGAAGTTTTCGTGTGCCGCAGCTGCCGTGAACTCCTCGCCGTACGTGCAGCGGGCGGTCGTGCAGGCGCCCGTGGGCATTGCGTAGCTGTGCACGAAGTAGAACCAGTCGCCGGCCTCGATGCCCCTGAAGAGGAGTCTCGCATGAGGCGTGTCCTCGGGATAGACCCTGTTCCAGCCCATGTGCGGCAGCGGCAGGCCGTCGGCCCTGAGGGCGCGGACGTCGGCGTCGATGAGGCCGAGCAGGTCCACGCCGCCCGTCTCCTCGCTGCGGCGTCCGAGAATCTGTTCGCCGAGGCAGATGCCGAGCACGGGCTGCGTCGCCTCGCGGATGAGGTCCGCAAGGCCGCGCTCCTCGATGGCGGCCATCGCGGCTCGGGCCGTGCCCACGCCGGGCAGGAAGATGCGGTCGGCGGCGCGGATCTCGGCCGCCTCGCGCGTAATGATGGGCTCGACGCCGAGCCTCTTCACCGCAAAGGCGAGCGAAGAGAGGTTGGCGACGCCCGTATCAAGAATGACGGCACGCATCAGAGCACCCCCTTGGAGGACGGCAGGTCGCTCCCCTCAATTTTCACAGCGTCGCGCAGCGTGCGCCCGAACGCCTTGAAGAGTCCCTCGGCCACGTGGTGGTCGTTCCTGCCCTGCGCCTTGAGGTTGAGCGTCACGCCCATCGTCTGGGCGAGCGAGCGGAAGAAGTGCTCGACCATCTCGGTGGACATGTCGCCCACCTTGTGGTGCTTGAACTTCGCCTTGAAGGTTAGGTACGGCCTGCCAGAGATGTCGAGCGCGCAGCGCGCGAGCGTCTCGTCCATCGGCAGCAGGAAGCCGAAGCGGCGGATGCCGCGCTTGTCGCCGAGCGCCTCCTTGAGCGCCTCGCCGAGCGCAAGGCCGACGTCCTCGATCGTGTGATGGTCGTCGATCTCAAGGTCGCCCACCGCACGCACGTGCAGTCTGATGCCGCCGTGCACGGCGATCTGCGTGAGCATGTGGTCGAAGAAACCCACGCCCGTGTTGATTTCATTCTTGCCCGAACGATCGAGCCAGGCTTCGACGACGATGCGGGTCTCCTTCGTGTTGCGCTCGACGCGGGCGTGACGGGCGGACTTCGCCGCATTCTCGATCTCGTCGGCGATCTCGGCCCAGCTGCGGCCGTCGGGCCCGACGCGAAGGCCCCTGAGGCCCATGTTGTCGGCGAGCTTCATGTCGGTCTCGCGGTCACCGATCACGTAGCAGTTCGCGACGTCAAGCACGCCGTCCTTGAGGTACTTCTTCACGAGGCCCGTTCCGGGCTTCCTGCACTCACAGCCCTCGCCGGGCATGTGCGGGCAGATGAGCACCTCGTCGAAGCGGGCGCCCTGGCTCTCGAGGATCTGCATCATCAGTTCGTGCGGCCCCGTGAAATCGGCCCTCGGGAAGCTCTTCGTGCCGAGCCCGTCCTGGTTCGAGACCATGACGAGCTTCCAGCCCGCCTCGCGCAGGCGCTTCAGGGCGGGCAGAACGCCCTCGACGAACCTCATCTTCTCGAAGCGGTCGACCTGAAAGTCCTCGGGCTCCTCGAGAATGGTGCCGTCGCGGTCCACAAAGAGAATGCGCTCGTTCATGCGGCCTCCTTCAGAATCTCTTCAAGTTCGGTGAGAAGGCGCTCGTTCTCGTCCTTCGTGCCCACCGTGATGCGGATGCAGTTCTCGAGCGTTGGCTGGCGGCTCTGGTCGCGCAGGATGATGCCGCGGTCGCGCAACGCCGTGAAGACGCGGACGGCGTCGACGAACCTCACGAGAAGGAAGTTCGAGGCGCTCGGATACACGGCCTCGACGCCATCGAGGTCCTCAAGCGCAACCTCAAGCTCACACTTGCGCATCACGCACTGGGCAGCGCGCCTGTGCATGAGGCTCACGCTCTCGGGCGAGAGCGCCTGCGCGGCGATGTCGGCGCAGGGCACGGGAATCGGATAGGGCGCGATCACCTTCCTCAGCATGCCGATGACGGCGGGCGAGGAAAGCAGGAACCCGCAGCGCAGGCCCGCCAGCGCAAAGGCCTTCGAGAGCGTGCGGATGATCACGACGTGCGGATAGTCCTTGAGAAGCTCGACGGCCGTGTTCGCGGGCGTAAATTCGATGTAGGCCTCGTCGATGACGAGAAGAGCCCTGCCCGCGGTGAGCTCGGCGAGCTTGCGCAGCATGCCCACGGGAATCAGCGTGCCCGTCGGATTGCCGGGCGAGCAGGCGAAGACGAGCTTGACGTCCGTCCTCTCCTCGAGGACCTTCGCGGCCTCGGCCACGTCGGGCAACCAGCCGCGGTCGGGCGAGGTGACGAGGTTCACGACCTCGGCGCCGTTCGTCTCGGCGGAGACGGCGTACATGCCGTAGGTGGGCGGAAACTGCAGGACGGCGTCCTCGCCGGGGCGGCAGAACGTGCGCACGAGAAGCTCGATGCCTTCGTCTCCGCCTCGCGTCACGAGGATCTGTTCGGGACTCACGCCCGCATAGGCCGCATAGCGTTCGACGACGGCCTCGGGCTGGGGCTCGGGATAGCGGTTGAAGAGCTTCGTCTCGGGCGCCATCGGCTCGGCCTCGGCCGACTCGTTGGCGTTGAGCCAGACTTCGCCCGTCACGCCCGCGGCCTGCATGATGCGGCGCGCGGACTGGTAGGGCGTGAGCTTCTGCACGTCCGGCCGGGCCAGCAGGCCCGGATCGGCGGCGGTTCGTTCACAAAAGACGGCCATGACGGATCACTCCTTCGACTGCTTGATTCGGTCCATGCGCACGAGAACGGCGTTCATGTGCGCGTCGAGCTCTTCGGCGTGCGCAAGAAGCGCGATGGCGGGGCCGAGCTTTTCAAAGCCCTGCGGCGTCATTTCCTGAACGGTCATGCGCTTCGTGAAGTCGGCGAGCCCGAGGCTCGAGTACGTGGCGGCATAGCCGTAGGTCGGAAGAACGTGGTTCGTGCCCGTGGCGTAGTCGCCACCCGACTCGGGAGACCAGTCGCCCACGAAGACGGAGCCCGCGTTCTGCACGAGCGGCACCAGATCGCGGGCGTTTCGCGTCTGGATGATGAGGTGTTCGGGCGCGTAGCGGTTCGAGACCTCCACGCACGCCTCGAGGTCCTTGACGAGGATGAGGCGGCTCGCAGACAGGGCCTTCGTCGCGATCTCGCGGCGCGGCAGGGCGGCGAGCTGGGAGGCGACCTCGCCCGCAACGGCTTCGGCGAGCTTGCGCGAAGGCGTCACGAGCACCACCTGGCTGTCGGGACCGTGTTCGGCCTGAGAGAGCAGGTCGGCCGCAACGAAGGCCGGATCGGCGCCTTCGTCGGCGATCACGAGCACCTCGGAGGGGCCCGCGGGCATGTCGATGGCGGCGCCGTCGGGACGGCTGCTCACCTGACGCTTGGCCTCGGTCACGTAGGCGTTGCCCGGACCGAAGATCTTGCCCACGCGCGGAATCGTCGCCGTGCCGAAGGCCATCGCGGCCACGGCCTGGGCGCCGCCCACCTGATAGATCTCGTCAATGCCGCAAAGGCGCGCGGCGGCGAGGATCGGATCGGCGATCGGAGGCGGCGAGCAGAGGATGACGCGGCCGCAGCCCGCGATCTTGGCAGGAATGCCGAGCATCAGCACCGTGGAAAAGAGCGGAGCCGTGCCGCCGGGAATGTAGAGGCCCACCGCGCCGATCGGACGCGTGACCTGCTGGCAGACGACGCCGGGCATCGTCTCGACCGTGACGGGCTCAAGCACTTCGGCGCTGTGGAACTTCTCGATGTTGGCGGCGGCCGTCTTCAGAGCGGCCATGAAGTCCTCGGGCAGACGTGCGACGGCGGCGTCGACCTCCTCGGCCGAGACCCTGAAGTCCTTCACCTCGGTGCGGTCGAACTTCGCGGAGAATTCGCGAAGGGCCTCGTCACCGCGCTCGCGCACGGCCTCGAGAATGCCCTCGACCACGGTCTTGATGCGGTCGCCCGCCATCACGGCGGGGCGTCGGAGAATCTCCTCGCGCTCCGTTTCATTGAGCGCGCCCCATTCGATCACGTCGTTGAAGTTGAACTGAGACATCTTGACTACTCCATCATTTTTTCAATCGGCAGGACGAGAATCGAGCTGGCGCCGAGCGCCTTGAGCTCTTCCATTGTTTCCCAGAAAAGGCTTTCGCTGCTCACCATGTGAAGGGCCACATGGTCGTCGGACCCCGCAAGCGGCAGGATCGTCGGGTGCTCCGCGCCGGGCAGAAGCGCCGTTACTTCGGCGAGCTTCGCCTTCGGGGCGTGCAGCATGATGTACTTGCATTCGTGGGCCCTTGAGACGCCCTGCATGCGCACGAGAAGCTTCTCGACCAGGGCCTCCTTGTCGGCGTCGAGCGGCTCGCTCTTCGCGATGAGGCAGGCCTTCGAACGGTAGACCACCTCCACTTCGCGCAGGCCGTTCGCTTCAAGCGTCGCGCCCGAGCTCACGAGGTCACAGATCGCGTCGGCCAGCCCCGCGCGCGGTGCCACCTCGACGGAGCCCGTCAGCAGGCATGGCTTGAACGTGAGGCCGCGCTCGTCGAAGCAGCGCTTGAGAAGCTGCGGATAGCTCGTCGCGATGCGGCAGCCGTCAAGGCTCTCAAGCCCCGCCCACTCCTGGTCGGCCGGGATCGCGATCGAGAGGCGGCAGCCGCCAAAGTCGAAGCGGCGCAACATCCTGAAGTCCGTGGACTGGCCCTGGCTGCGGCGTGCAAGAACCGTCTCCTCAAGCACGTTTTCGCCGATGATGCCCAGATCCACGACCCCGTCCATCACGAGGCCGGGAATGTCATCATCCCTGACGCGCAGGATTTCGACCGGCATGTTCTCGGCCATCGCCAGCAAGCGCTGCGCGTGGTAGCGAACCTTGAGTCCGCAGCGTTCAAGAAGATCCTGCGAATCGTCGGAAAGACGTCCCGACTTCTGCATTGCAATCCTCAGACGATTGGTTTCGGTCATTTGCTTCCCTGAAATTTGATTTGATGACTGTTGCTCGCCGAAGCGGAGCTTCGTGTCCAGCCCCTCGACATCCGCACCCCGGATTGTGAAAAAGCCCCCGGAAGGCGTGCTTCCGGGGGCTTTGCTTGATTGTCCTGCTGGAGTCTCACTCCGCACCGCCGAAAGCATGACCCCATCCTCCCGACAGCGTTTCCGCGCCCGAGGGATGTCTTACGTATGGTGGTGATGGCGGCGAAGGAGGGAGAGGTACACTTTTTCGTGCTCCGGCTGTGTTTGTTGCGCTTGAATTCGTTTCCCGTCAGGCATGACTGCGCCTGACTTTCGTCCATTATGGCACGCTGATCCCGCGCATCAAACCCTCCTCAGGCCCTCGCAGCAGGAGAATCGCCTTCTCGTGCGAATCATCAGACCTTCTGGGCAGAAGTGCCTAGGACGTTCTCCCTAAAAGTCTCACTTTTTGCGTGAAATCTTTCACTTTCGCACTCAATGCCCCCAAAAAACCGAAAACTCACGGAAAAACCGAACGACCTGCCTCAGCTGTTCGGACGATCGGAAGAAGGACTTAAGAACGGACTTCTCGCCCCGCCGCATAAGGGCATCGGACAGGGCTGCGAGAGGATCGTGCAGGCGGCACGCTTGACGAGCCCCTGCAGGAAAGGCAGAGTATTGGACATGATTCCATGCTCAAGTTCTGTACGAAGATCCGTCCAAATGCTCGAACGCCTTCGAAATCTCGTCCTCGAGGCCCTGCCTGAAGAGGGCCGCATCGAAAACCCGATGCCCTGTCTGGCCCTCACCCGCTTCAACGGGCCGCAGCAAAGCCGCCAGTGTTTCTACCATCCAATGATGACGCTAGGGCTCGGCGGCGAGAAGGAAAGCCTCATCGGCGGACGCCCCGTCGTCTACGGCGCGGGAGAGGCGGTCGTCGTGGCGCTCGACCTTCCCGGCGCCTATCAGATCCGGAACGCCTCGCCCGAGCAACCCTTCCTGTCGCTCTCCATTCGTCTTGACCGTGCGATCATCACGGAGCTCCTCACCGAGGCGCCCGAACTCAGGCCCGCCCCGAACGGCCGCGACGCACAGGAGAGCGTGAGTGTGGAGCACCTGCCCGACGAAATTCTCAATGCGCTCGTGCGCTACCTTGAGGCCATGCGAAGCCCGCGCCGTGCGGCGGTTCTCGGGCCCATGATCCTCAAGGAGATCCACTATCTGCTTCTCGAAGGCCCTCAGGGCCGGGTTCTGGCCGACGTCTGCTCGGAGGCCGCGCCGGGATCCCGCATCCTCACGGCCGTTCGCTGGCTTCGCGAGCACTTTGACGAGCCGCTCGACATCGCGACGATTTCGGAGCGCACCGCCATGGCGCCGTCGACCTTCCACCGCCAGTTCAGGGCCGTCACCTCGCTCTCGCCCGTGCAGTACCAGAAGCGCCTGCGCCTTCACGAGGCCCAGCGCCTTATGCTCGTCGAGTCCCTCGGCGTCGAGGCCGCGGCAAGACGCGTGGGCTACGAAAGCTGCTCACAGTTCTCCCGCGAATACAAGCGCCTCTTTAGAGAGGCGCCCTCAAGGGACATCAGGAAAAAGACAATCGGCACCTCCGACGCCGGCCAGGGCGCCTGCATCATGGACGCCTGAGACGCCGCCCGTGAATATTGCCTGCGCTTTAGGTCTGCACGCCTCGGATGCGGCGCCGGTAGCTGGCAGGCGACACCCCGAACCATCGCACGCAGGAACGCGAGAAATTGCTCGGATCTGCGAATCCGATCGTGTAGGCGATCTCGGTAATGCTCATTTCGGAGTGAGCGAGCGAATCGTGGGCGAGCTGACGCCTCCGCCCGTCAAAGAGTTCCGCGAAAGTGACCTTCTCATCCTCCAAGCGACGCTGCAGAGTTCGTGCGGAAAGATTGAGCTTTTTGGCCACTGACTCAATCTTGGCGGCCCCCCCTGTTCAATTATCATCTGAATCTCCTCCTCGACCCGCGCCGTGAAGGAACTCTGCCGTACTCGGTTGATGTAGGCGCGCACCACCTGCTCATTGGCCTCACGGAGCATCGCGTTCGAACCCGCATAGGGCTCCATTACGTCAGCATAGGCAAAGCGAATCGAGTCGGGCGCATCTCCGGTCGTATCGACTTCGCAACCGAAGTAATGGTTGAGACGACTGCGGTCCTCGTCGGACAGCTTGGACATGCGCAAATGAACTGCGATCGGCTGAACAAGATGCTGTGAAAGCGAATTGGCCTGACGCAATACAAAGGCCAGTACCGCAAGGCGTGCGGCGTGCCTTGCCTCCGAGCCGTGAAGCGTGCCGATGGCCAGCGTCGTACCGTGCTTATCGTGGGCAAGCGACATTTCCATCGTGCTCGAAATCACCTTGCAGTAGCGAGCGATCAGTTCCAGCACCTGCGCCAGCGAATGACTCGTTACGATGGCAAGCCCAAGACCATGCAGCGTTGCCACCTGCATCTCGTGTCCGCAACGCATTCCGACCAGATCGTCACGCGTGGCAGCGACGATAATCTCCCAGAACCGACGAACGTTCATGGCCGGATAGCGGGCATCTGGCACGGTGAGCATCGCCACATCAAGCCCGGCCTTTACCATCAGCTCCCCGGGATCAAGTCCGTAGCCCCTGACCGTCTGGCAAATCGACCTGATCCAGCTCGCCAGGATGCTGTCACCGAGCGGGAGACGGGAATCTTCCTCCAGATGGCTGTAAGGCTTATCGAATGAATGCGCATCCAGCATTGTTTGCCTCCCTACTGGACCGATAAGATTTAAATAAAGCCGCCAACCATTGCGCCACAAGCGTTGACAACAAATACACTTTTCTTTTCATACCCTGCAAGTCGTCAAAAGATCACTCAAAGCCCAGAAACGAAGCAGACACTTCTCT
>OCPT01000964.1_pt1 | contig 18729 bp, 14 predicted proteins | sample 1538741 | NCBI WGS metagenome assembly OCPT01 (sample SAMN04571723, study PRJEB22368) | human gut metagenome | biome: human gut; material: stool | host: Homo sapiens | place: Luxembourg | collected 2012-12-06 | reverse complement strand
TACCCGCCAGCGCCGAGCCCACGGCAAAGGTAAAGGAGATGGTGCTGTTGACGTTGATGCCCATCAGACGGGCAGCATCCATATCCTCCGAAACGGCGCGCATGGCCTTGCCGAGTTTAGTCTTTTGCACCAGAAAGGTGAGCACCAGCATGGACAGCACGGTGACCACCAGCGTGATGATGGAGGTAAGACCCAGCGGCACCTTGCCCAGACGGAAGGTCTGATTGGTGTAGTAGGCGGGGATCACCTTTGCACCCGAGCCGAGGATCAGCTCTGCCGTGTACTCCAGAAAGAAGGAGACACCAATGGCGGTGATCAGCAGCGAGATGCGGGGTGCGCTGCGCAGGGGGGTGTAGGCGATCTTTTCGATCACCACGCCCAGCAGCGTACAGGTGATGATGGTGGCGCACACAGCGGTGACCGGGCCAAGACCCAGCTGGTTCATGACGAACCAGGACATGTATGCGCCCACCATGATGACATCGCCGTGGGCAAAGTTCAGCAGCAGGATGATGCCGTACACCATGCTGTAACCCAGTGCGATCAGTGCATAGATGCTGCCAAGGGACAAGCCGTTGATCAGCTGGCTAAAGAACACTGTCATGGTTGGATACTTCCTTTCTTTGCGGCGTTTACACTTTTTGATATAAAAAACGGAGAACGCCTGACCAGAAAAAAGCTGTTCCGGCGTTCTCCAAAAAAATCATGGGGTTTCTGCTCTGTGCGGGCGGCTCCATCACCGGTGGATGGAACAGCGCGGATCAGAACATTTCCTTCAGCTCGGGCTTGCCGTCCACGTAGGTCAGGATGGCAGTGCTCTTGACGGGGTTGTGGTGCTCGTCGAAGGTAAAGGTGCCGGTGATGCCCTCGATGGTGCCGCCGGCAATGGCATCGATGACGGCCTGCTTGTACTCGTCGGAGCCGGCCTCGAGGCCCTGCTCCTCAGCTGCCTTGATGCCGTACACGACGGTCATGGCAGCATCGTAGCCCAAGGGTGCAAAGCCGTTGGGGTAGGCCTCACCGTACTCGGCCTTGTAGGCATCCTCAAACGCGGTGCTGGAGCCCTTGGCGTAGCAGGCGCAGAAGTAGGAGTCCTTCAGCTGGTCGGCGGTGGCGTAGCCCTCCAGACCATCCCAGCCGTCGCCGCCGAGGAAGGGAACGTTCAGGCCGACGCTCTCAGCCTGAGCCAGGATCTGACCCACTTCCTGATAGTAGTTGGGGCAGAACACCATCTCGGGGTTCTTGCCCAGAATGCTGGTCAGCTGGGTCTTGAAGTCCACGTCGCCCTCAGAGTAGCTCTCCTGATCCACGACGGTGCCGCCCTTTGCCTCAAACTCCTTGGCAAAGTTCTCGGCCAGACCCTCGTTGTAGTCCTTGCCCTTCAGGAAGATGACGGCTGCCTTGGTGTAGCCCAGCTTCTCGTAAGCGTAATCTGCCATCTTCACGCCCTGGAAGGGGTCGGTGAAGCAGGCACGGAACACATTCCCGTTCACGGTGTCGGTCTCGGCATCGTAGGTAACAGCCTCGGCAGTAGCGGAAGCGGTGACCATAGGCATATTGTACTCGGCGCTCTCGGCGGCAACAGCCAGCGTGGGAGCGGTGGTTACATCGCCCACCAGAGCGGTGATGCCCTGATCCACCATCTTGGTAAAGCAGGTCACAGCCTGCGTTTCATCGCCCTGCTCGTCCATGGCGATGATCTCCAGCTGCTTGCCGTTGACACCGCCATCGGCATTGACCTGCTTCATGTACAGGCTGGCACCGTTTACAACAGCCTGACCGTAAACGGAAGCGTCACCGGTCAGGGGGCCCATCACACCCACCTTGATAGTGCTGCCGGAACCAGCGGTAGAACCGGCTGCAGAAGAAGCGGCAGTGCTTGCGGAAGAACCGCCGCAGGCAGTCAGAGCACTTGCTGCGGCAACAACACCGGCAGCGGTCATGAACTGACGACGAGTGATCATCTTTTTCATAAAAATCTCCTCCTTCGGAGTGTTCTATAAAGTAAATTGATAAAAACGGAAGCAAGGCCCTTCCCCTCTAAAGCGGCCTTGCTTCTATTCTTGTCTGTTATTATAGCTATCTGGGTTCAAATCCGCAATTCACAAACCGTCCATACTTTTGGGCGCATTTTCTCGGCTTTGTTGATACTTTATACAAAAATTAAAGTGTAATTTTGTGCACTATTTCAAATTGTTCATTTTGTTTATCTGTGACATGAAACAAATTCACAAGTTGCAAAATGGTTACAGGGTCTCCATCTCGGCGTCGGCGGCAAATTCGGCCTCGGCGCGGACTTCGGCGGCCTGTCCCTCGGCCTCGGCAACAGCCAACGGCTCTGCCAGTGCCTTGCGGATGGCGGTGACGTAGAACACCATGGAAAGCGCCGTACCGATGCACCAGCCCACAGGCCATGCCATCCAGATGCCGGTGGAGCCCAGTGCGGTGGCGCTGAGCACGGCGGCAATGCCCACGCGCAAAATCAGGTCGGTGAAGGTGGCGATCATGAACCGCACCATCAGGCCGCAGCCGCGCAGGATGCCGTCTGCCACCAGCTTGACCGACACCACAAAGTAGAAGGGAGAGAGGATGCGCAAAAACAGCATACCGGTGTCAATGGCAGGGCCCTGCGGGTCGTTCATGAACAGCAGTAGCAGGAAGCGGCCAAAGAAGAAGTACAGCACCACCAGCGGCACGCACAGCAGCCACACCAGATTGCGGCCCGCGCCAAAGCCTTCCTTCACGCGGTCCATCTTGCCGGCACCCATGTTCTGGGAGGTGTAGTTGGAGATGCCGTTGCCCAGAGTGGTAAAGGAGGTGATGACCATGTTGTTCAGCTTGACGGCGGCAGAATAGCCTGCAATGACGCTGGCACCAAAGGTGTTGATAATGCTCTGCAGGATGATGTTGCCCACCGAGACAAAGCTCTGCTGCAGGATGCTGGGCACAGCCACCACAGCCACCTTGCCCAGCATATTCCACGAGAACAGCTGCACATGACCCTCGGTGTGGAAAGCGCGGATGCGGCGGAACACCACCACCATGGCCAGCACGCAGCTGACACCCTGACACAGGAAGGTAGCCCATGCCACACCGGCGATGCCCATCTTGAAACCGGCGACGAAGAGGATGTCCACGCCGATGTTGGACAAAGAAGAGACTGCAAGGAAGTAGAAGGGGGTCTTGCTGTCGCCAAGGGCAGAGAAGATGCCGGTGGCAATGTTGTAGAAGAACATGAAGGGCAGGCCCAGAACGTAGATGTCCAGATACAGCGCAGAGCCCGCAAGGATCTCCTCCGGGGTGTTGATGAGCTTCAGCAGGGCGTCGCAGCCAAACAGACCGATGCCCATCAGCACGGCGCACAGCACGGCAGAGCCGATGAGGGAGGTGTAGACCGAGGTCTTCATCTCGCGGTATTCCTTTGCGCCAAAGTAGCGGGACACGATGACCGAGCAGCCAATGTTGCAGCCAAAGGCAAAGGCGATGAAGATCAGGGTGATCTCGTAGCTGTTGCCCACCGCAGCCAGTGCGTTCTCACCGATGAACTTGCCAGCTACCAGACTATCCGCGATGTTGTACAACTGCTGGAAAATGATGCTGCCGAACATGGGCAGACAGAATTGCCACAATACCTGTGACGGCTTGCCCACCGTCAGATCCTTATTCATTGCAAAAATCCTCCTCTATAACGACTATAAATGGGAAAACAGCGTAAACGCCGCAACCAGTATAGAACCGAATCGCCAAAAAGTAAAGAAAATTTTTGGCATATCTGCCATATAAAAAACACATGGTAAGCATAACGTATCCCCGCTGCCGCAAGGGGGCAGACTGTAAACGGGTTTTCCACGGCGGTTTGCGCCCCTGTTAAAAATTTAGGTCTGCAAACATACGCACCGGCTCTTGCGCCGGGGTGCAAAGCGTGGTAGGATATTGATGGTTAGTTGTATATAACTACCTAAATAGAGCAGTTCCCCATCTGCCCGCCCGGGCGGTATGGGAGAGAAAATGATATTCAGGAGGGTTTCAAGATGAATTATCTGGAAATTGAATCTGTTGTTGGCCGCGAGATTCTGGACTCCCGCGGCAACCCCACTGTGGAAGCCGAGATCACGCTGGCGGACGGCACCGTGGCGCGCGGCTGTGCCCCTTCCGGCGCATCCACCGGTGAGTTTGAGGCACTGGAGCTGCGGGACGGCGACAAGAGCCGCTATCTGGGCAAGGGCGTGACCAAGGCGGTGGAGAACATCAACACGGTCATTGCGGACGCAGTGGTGGGCATGGATGCTTCCGACATTTACGCCGTGGATGCTGCCATGCTCAAGGCAGACGGCACCAAGGATAAATCCAATCTGGGCGCAAACGCCATTCTGGCGGTGTCCATTGCAGCCTGCCGCGCAGCAGCCGCTTCGCTGGAGATGCCGCTGTACCGTTTTCTGGGCGGCGTAAACGGCAACCGCCTGCCTGTGCCCATGATGAACATTCTGAACGGCGGCGCACACGCCGCCAACACCGTGGACACACAGGAATTCATGATCATGCCGGTGGGCGCACCCTCTTTTAAGGAAGCGCTGCGCTGGTGCGCCGAGGTGTTCCATGCGCTGGCTGCCATCCTGAAGTCCAAGGGGCTGGCTACTTCCGTGGGCGATGAGGGCGGCTTTGCGCCCAACCTTTCCAGCGATGAGGAGACCATCGAGACCATTCTGGCTGCCATCGAAAAGGCGGGCTATCTGCCGGGCAAGGACTTTATGCTGGCAATGGACGCCGCTGCCTCCGAGTGGAAGAGCCCCAAGGGCAAGGGCTTTTACAAGCTGCCCAAGGCGGGCACCGAATTCACCTCCGCCGAGCTGATCGCACACTGGAAGAGCCTTGTGGAGAAGTACCCCATCATCTCCATCGAGGACGGTCTGGACGAAGAGGACTGGGAGGGCTGGCAGCAGATGACCCGCGAGCTGGGCGGCAAGGTGCAGCTGGTGGGTGACGACCTGTTTGTGACCAACACCGAGCGTCTGGCAAAGGGCATCCAGCTGGGTGCGGGCAACGCTATCCTGATCAAGCTGAACCAGATCGGCTCTGTCTCCGAGACCTTGGAAGCCATCAAAATGGCGCACAAGGCCGGTTACAACGCCATCAGCTCCCACCGCTCCGGCGAGACCGAGGACACCACCATTGCGGACTTGGCTGTGGCGCTGAACACCTGCCAGATCAAGACCGGCGCGCCCAGCCGCACCGAACGTGTGGCAAAGTACAACCAGCTGCTGCGCATTGAGGAGCAGCTGGGCGAAAGCGCCGTCTACCCCGGTATGGAAGCGTTTTAAGTAAGACGATTTGGAATGCCCTCCGCACTGCTATGGGCATTTTCAGCGGAAATAGTATTTTTGATTTGTTGCTCAGAAACGCCTGCGGGCGTTTCTGAGCAACTTTTTCACGGGAAGGGGTCGTAAAGGCATACGGCAGCTGCAATACTCCCAATATTTACCACCACGGCATTTGCAATCCTGCGGCGGACTGGTTCGTATATAAGGCAGACCGGCACCCGGCAGCAGTCGGGACGGAATGAAACGAAAGGAGCAAACCTTCCATGTTTCAAGGCCTTGGGCCGCTGCTCAGCCTTTTGGGCGGCGGCAGCTTGACTAAGCTGCTTCTGTTTTTACTGAAGGGGCTGTTCGGCTGAAACGGACGGTCTGAAAGGAGAATACCATGCTGATCGTATTGGAGCATCTGCTGGGTCGGATCAACCTGCCCGGTATGTGGTGGATCATCTCTGAGCGCTGGCTGTGAGGTGACGCCCCGCAAAGCCGCTGCACTTTTTGTGCGGCGGCTTTTTTGCGTTGCCTTACCTGCCTTTCCATTGGCCAAACTGGCAAAAAATGCTTGCATCTAGGCGGTTTTGATGATAAAATCAAAATGTTATAGTGTGCCCAAAAGCGGGGCGTACAGGAAGGTGAAGTTTGAAATTGCGGTAACAGGGGGTACTGCGTGCTGCGGTGCGCGGTGCGCGGAGAAAAAGGCAGGAAAGGTAAAATGGAAACAGACGAGACAATAAAAAAAGGATTTCTGCGGCTGGAACGCTATGCACAGAATATACCGGGCGGCTTTCACTGCTGCGCAGAGGACCCTGAAAACGGCTATCCGTTTGCTTATGTCAGTGACCGTTTTCTGGAGATACTGGGCTGGGAGCGGGAAGAATTTGCGGCAAGGTTCGATAACCGCTATACAGCGCTGATACACCCGGATGATCTGGCGGCCGGGCTGCGCTACCGGAATGCGGAAAACAGCGCGACTTACGCCAAGAATGGTGACAGCATCTTCCGGATTCTGGGCAAAAACGGCTACCGCTGGGTCACCAACGCTGCCAATCAGGTGGAATGGTACGGCAAAGGCTATATCGTGGGCACTATCACGGATATCACCCCCTATATGGAACTGCGGGAAAAGCTGGAACAGCAGAACCGTACCCAGCGGGAGGCGCTGGAAACCGCCAACCATAATCTGCTGCGGATGATGCAGCAGATGGAGGAGCAGAAGGCGCAGTTTGCCCAGACTACTGCCCGGAGCATGGAAAAAGAAAAGCGCTACCGGCAGCGGCTGAACCACGACGCCCTGACCGGCACCTACAACCGCCGCTTTTACGAGGAAGTGGTGCGCAATAACCTCGGCCCGGCGGGCATCGCTCTGATGGATATCGACGATTTCAAGATCTGCAACGATACCTACGGCCACCACGCCGGAGATCTGGCACTGGAAACCGTTGCAAAGGCCATCCGCAGCTGCATCCGGGAAACAGATCTGCTGATCCGCTACGGCGGCGACGAGTTTTTGCTGGTGCTGCCCGGCATCCCGGCGGATTATTTCAAGGTAAAGCTGGAGCAGATCCGCACCGCCGTGCAGCAAACGGTGGTGCCGGGCTACCCCCATTTCCGGCTGTCGCTGAGCATCGGCGGCGCGATGCAGACCCTTGCCGACCCTATGGAGAACGTGGTGCGCCGGGCAGATCTTATAATGTATCAGGCCAAAAACCACAAGGACGCGGTAGCGGTGGACACACAGGACAGCCGGTTGGCTGCACAGAAGGATGTCTTAGGGGAAAAGCCCGTGATCCTGCTGGTGGACGATTCCATGATGAACCGCATGATGCTTGCCGGCATTCTGGGCGAGGACTACCGCATTCTGGAAGCCGAGAACGGCAAGCAGTGTCTGGAGCTGCTGCGGGCAAACGCCGGGCAGATCTCGCTGGTGCTGCTGGATATCAATATGCCGGTCATGGACGGCTTTGAGGTGCTGCGCACCATGAACACCAACCACACCATCGAGGACGTGCCGGTGATCATGATCTCCAGTGACGACTCGGAGGAAGCCATCCGCAAGGCCTACGAGCTGGGTGCCAGCGACTATGTCAACCGCCCTTTTGACGCCAAGATCGTCTACCGCCGGGTGTCCAACACCATCAAGCTGTACGCCAAGCAGCGGCGGCTGGTGCAGATGGTGTCTGACCAGATCCGCGCGCGGGAAAAGAACACCGATGTGCTGGTGGGTGTGCTGAGCCAGATCGTGGAGTTCCGTAACGGCGAGTCCGGCTCTCATGTGCGGCACATCCGCATCATCACCGAGACGCTGCTGCACCGGCTGATGGAGCTGACCAGCCGCTACGACCTGACCCCCGAGCAGCAGGATAATATCCCGCTGGCGTCGGCGCTGCACGATATCGGCAAGATCGGCATTGACGAAGCCATCCTGAATAAGCCCGGCAAGCTGACCGCAGAAGAATTTGCGGTGATCAAGACCCACAGTATGCTGGGTGCAGAGATGCTGCACAAAACCGAAAACTTTGCCGACCAGCCGCTGTTGCAGACCGCCTACGAGATCGCCCGCTGGCACCACGAGCGCTGGGACGGCAGGGGATACCCGGACGGGCTGAAGGAGGACGATATCCCCATCAGCGCGCAGCTGGTCTCCATGGCAGATGTGTATGACGCGCTGACCAGCGAGCGATGCTATAAAAAGGCTTTCTCGCACGAAACGGCTGTCCAGATGATCACGAACGGCGCGTGCGGAGCCTTCAACCCGCTGCTGCTGCAGTGTCTGCTGGACGTGCAGGGGGAACTGAAACAGGAAATTTTACAATGGTAATGTGAGGACATCTACGCGTGACAGAACAGCGATCCAACTATAAAATACCCCGCCGTACCTTTTTAAAGGTGTGTGCGGCGGCAGCGGCAGTCGGGCTGACCGCTTGCGGCAAAACGCAGGCGGCGGCAGCGCTGCCCGAGCTTACGGTGGGCAGCGATAACTACCCGCCTTTTATCTACCTGAACAATGACAGCACGCCCACCGGCATTGATGTGGACATTGCCACCGAGGCCTTTGCCCGCATGGGGTATGCGGTGCGGTTTGAGATCATTGACTGGGAGCAGAAAACCAAGCTGGTGGAAAGCGGCGCCATTGACTGCATCTGGAGCTGCTTTTCCATGGATGGGCGGGAGCAGCTGTACCGTTGGGTAGGGCCGTATATGGTCAGCCGTCAGGTGGTGGCGGTCAATGCCGATAGCGGCATTGAAACGCTTGCCGACCTTGCGGGCAAGACCATGATGGTGCAAAGCACCACCAAGCCGGAGGAAATCTTCCTCGCCGGCACCGACCCCCGCATCCCGCAGTTTGGTGAACTGTTGAGCGCCGAGGACCGCAGCGTGCAGTACGCCATGCTGAACGGCGGCTATGTGGACGCCATTGCCGCCCACGAGGCCGCCATTTTGCGGTATATGCAGGATTGCAATGCCAATTTCCGCATTCTGGAGGAGCCGCTGCTGGTCACCGGCATCGGCGTGGCCTTTGCGCTGAACGACACCCGCGGGCTGGACGAAAAGCTGACCGAGACCTTTGCCGCCATGCGCGCCGACGGCACGATGAAGCAGATCGTAGGCAAATATCTGCCGGACCCGGAAAAATATCTGGAGGTGGACGCACTTGAACCGTAACAAGAAAACGTTCACGCCAAATATGCGGGTGGCGGCGCTCTACCTGCTGATGGGCGTGCTGCTTTTGCTGGCAGTGACCCTCTTCTCCGGGCGGGAGTCCATGCGCGCTACCGAGGAATACTTTGACCGCACCATCAACTTTGTAAAGGTGCAGTCCACCAGCTACGAAAAATATAACGATACCATCACCGCAAAGTCGCTGCGCCGGATGGCGGTCTCGGTGCGGCAGCTGGCCGAAAATGACGCTTTGGATATTTACGACCCCGAAGCCCTCCGGAAAGAAACGGAATCCCTCTGGCTTACCGGCATTGCCGTACTGGACGAAAATGGAGAATCACTGTGCGAATATACGGATGGTAATATCGGCTATGCGCAGTTTGCGGAATCTCTGCGGGAGCAAGCCGCGCTGAACGTGCTGCAAAACCCGCAAAAGACCTACCTCAAGCGCATTCTGTTACAGGATGGTACAGCGGTGGATGTTGCCACCCGCCGCGCCGCAGCAGGGGACGCCGTGCTGCTGGCGTACCGGGTGACCCCGCCGGAGTTTGTGGAGGGCGCAGCCCTGTCCATCCAAAGCGTGCTGGACGGCTACCCGAAGAACATCAGCGGCACCATCTTTATCGTGCAGGACGACAAGGTGATCGCCGCAAACGACCCGAGCCTCATCGGACTGTACACCACGAACAGCCCGCTGGTGCAGGGCATCCGCAAAGCAGGTGCGCCCGATACTTTGACCCACACCCGCGACTGGGCAAATTCCGGCTGCTATTTCGGGATGTACAGCAACGGACAGAATTTTGATCTGTATCTCTATATCGACGAAAAATCGGTGTTCCGCAATGCCAGCAGCGCACTGCTGACGGCACTGATCTTCTATCTGGTCTGTGTGGCAGTGCTGCAAACGCTGCGCCGCCGCTCGGCAGCGGCTGCGGAGCAGCAGCGGAAAGAGCAGGAGCAGAAGTACCACGCCCAGCTGGAGGAGCAGAACCGCAAGCTGGAACTTGCCGTCCGGCATGAGGCAGCGGCAAACCGCGCCAAGCGGGAGTTCTTGTTCAACATGAGCCACGACATCCGCACCCCGATGAACGCCATTATCGGCTTTACCTCACTGGCGGCGACCCATATTGAGAATAAGGAACAGGTGCTGGATTATCTGAAAAAGATCTCCACTTCCAGCCAGCACTTGCTCTCCCTCATCAACGATGTGCTGGATATGAGCCGCATCGAGAGCGGAAAGGTGAAGATCGAGGAAAAGGCGGTGCACCTGCCGGATCTCGTGCACGATATACGCTCCATCATCCAGCCCAATATCAGCTCCAAGCGCTTAGCGCTGTTCATCGACACCATGGATGTGGTGGACGAGGACATCATCACCGACCCGCTGCGGCTGAATCAGGTGCTGCTGAACATCCTTTCCAATGCTATCAAGTTCACCCCCACCGGCGGTATGGTGAGCATCCGCATTGCCCAAAAGCCCGGTGCGCCCAAGGGCTGCGGCAATTATGAGTTCCGCATTAAAGATAACGGCATCGGCATCAACAAGGAGTTCCAGAAGCACATCTTTGAGGAGTTCACCCGGGAGGAAAGCTCCACCGTCAGCGGTATTCAGGGCACGGGTCTGGGGCTTTCCATCACCAAGAACATTGTAGACCTGATGGGCGGCACCATCGCCCTTGAAAGTGAGCCGGGCAAGGGCAGCGAGTTTATCGTGAACCTCTGCTTCCCCCTCAGCGGGCAGAAGGCGGAGATCAAACAGCTGCCCCAGCTGGAAGGGCTGCGGGCACTGGTGGCGGACGACGACACCAACACCTGCCTGAGCGTCAGCACCATGCTTTCCAAGATCGGCATGCGCCCGGAGTGGACCATCTCCGGCAAGGAAGCAGTCATCCGCACGAAGTACGCCGTGGAGCAGGGCGATGCTTTCAGCGTGTATATCATCGACTGGCTCATCCCGGATATGAACGGCATCGAGATCGTGCGGCAGATCCGCAAGGTCATCGGGGACAGCTGCCCCATCATCATCCTGACCGCCTATGACTGGGCGGATATCGAGGAGGAAGCGCGCGCCGCCGGTGTGACCGCCTTCTGCGAAAAGCCGCTCTTCCTCTCGGAGCTGCGCAAGGTATTGGCAGAGCCCTTCCGGGTACAGCCGACGCAAAAGCCCGCGCTGCCGCCCAAGGCAAGCTTTGACGGTAAGCGTCTGCTGCTGGTGGAGGACAACGCCCTGAACCGGGAGATCGCCATAGAGATCTTAAAGGAAGCGGGCTTCCTTGTGGATACCGCCGGAGACGGTGTTGAAGCAGTGGAAAAGATGGAGCAGTCCGTGCCCGGGCAGTATGACCTGATTTTGATGGACATCCAGATGCCCCGGATGGACGGCTACGAAGCCACCCGGCGTATCCGCGCCCTGCCCGACCCCCACAAGGCGGGCATCCCCATTTTTGCCATGACCGCCAACGCCTTTGAGGAGGACAAGCAGAACGCCCTGAATGCGGGCATGAACGGCCACATCGCAAAGCCGCTGGATATCCCGCACCTGCTGAAGGTGCTGGAAGAAGCGCTGAAATAAGAACCCGCTCAGTCATCGCTGCGCGATGACGGCTCCCCCGAAAGGGGGAGCTTTTTTTGTTTCTGCCGGTCAGCATCTTTCCGCTCACGCGGTTTCCTCTTCCTGCATAGGATGGTGCACAGCGGAAAAGGGGAGATGACGACATGAGGCAGACAAAGCGGTTTGCGGTGGTGGGCAGCGATGCCCGGCAGGCGGCGGCAGGGCGTGCATTGGCGCGGGCGGGGTATACGGTGGGCGGCGTGCAGCAGCTGCCGCAGGCAGACTGCATCCTGCTGCCGCTCCCGCTGGAACAGGCTGATTTGCCGCTGACGCAGCTGCTGGGCATGGCAAAGCCCGGGGCGCTGGCGCTGGGCGGCAAGGTGACGGAGAGTGCAAGGACCGTCGCCCGGGCGGCGGGGGTGGAACTGGTGGACTACTTTGCCCGCCCGGAGCTGACCGTGTATAACGCCATCCCCACCGCCGAGGGCTGCATCGGCATTCTGCTGGAGCGGCGCAGCCGTACCCTGTGGGGCGCGGCGGTGCTGGTGCTGGGCTTTGGCCCGGTGGGGCGGGCGCTTGCGGTGCGTCTGGCGGCACTGGGCGCGCGGGTGACCGTGGCGGCACGCCGCCCGGTGCAGCGGGCTATGGCAGAGGAGCAGGGTCTGCGGGCGGTGCCGCTGACAGACCTTGCTGCCGCAGCTGCCGCCTTTGATACGGTGGTGAACACCATCCCCGCGCCGGTGCTGACGGCGGCAGTGCTGGCGGCGCTGCCGAAGGGGTGTCTGATCGTGGATCTGGCCTCAAAACCCGGCGGCACGGACTTTGCCGCCGCCCGGCGGCTGGGGCACACGGCGCTGCACGCGCTGAGCCTGCCGACGGTCTGGGCGCCGGAAACGGCAGGGGAGGCGCTGGCGCGCACGGTGCAAGCCATTTTGCAGGAGCGGGAGGGAACAATATGACCACAGAGAAAAAGGGCTGTCTTGCCTTTGCGGTGTGCGGCAGCTTTTGTACGTTGGAGGACGCCTTGGGCGCGGCGCAGGCACTGACGGCACAGGGCTGGACGCTGCTGCCCGTCATGAGCTTTGCCGCACAGCAGAATACCCGGTTCGGCACCGGGGAAAGCTGGCGGCAGCGCTTACAGGCCGTTACCGGGCAGCCGGTGCTGGACACCCTGCAGGCGGTGGAGCCGCTGGGCCCCCGGCGGCTGGCGCAGGCGCTGGTGGTCGCCCCCTGCACCGGCGCAACGCTGGCGCGGCTGGCGGCGGGACTTTCGGATACGCCGGTGACCCTTGCCGCCAAAAGCCTGCTGCGGGTGGGCAGTCCGGTGGTGCTGGCAGTGTCTACCAACGACGGCCTTGGCGCCTCCGGCGAAAATATGGCGCGGTTGTGCCAGCGCAAGCACTATTACTTTGTGCCCTACGGGCAGGACGACCCCTTTGCCAAGCCCCAGAGCCTGAAGGCCGACCTTGCCCTGCTGCCCGCCGCCGTGGACGCCGCTTTGCGGGGTGAGCAGCTGCAGCCGGTGCTGCTGGGACAAAGGAATGCGTAAATCTCTTTTCAGCGGGGAAAAAATGTGGTATACTTCAAATGATGTCTTGCTGGCATAAAACGGATAAGCGGAGAATATCAGATGAAAAAATTTACCGCAGCACTGTGCACTGTGCTGCTTTTGATAGGCGCTGTGCTGGTGCCCGGCGCAGCAGCAGCCGGCCCGGCGCTGGCCAATACCCGGGCATACTGCATCATGGATGCAGACACCGGCCTTGTGCTGGCGCAGCAGAATATGGACGAGGAGCTGCACCCGGCCTCCATTACCAAAGTAATGACCCTTGGTCTTGCCTGCGAAAAGGCGCAGGGGGACTGGGATGACGTAAAGCTGACCGTGACCCACGAGGATGTCTACTCGCTGGCGGGCACGGATTCCAGCCATATTGCCCTGCGGGAAGGGGAAGAAGTTCCTCTGGTGGATGCGCTGTACGCCACCCAGATGGCCAGCGCCAACGACGGCGCCAACCTGCTGGCGGAGTATTTCGGCGGCGGCACCATCGCGGACGGCGTAGCGGCCATGAATGCACAGGCGGAGGAACTTGGCCTTGCCCACACCCACTTTTCAAACCCCCATGGCATCAGCGATGACGACCACTATACCAGCTGCTACGATATGGCACAGATTTTGCGCTGGGCGCTGCAGCAGCCGGGGTTTGAGGACTTGTTCACCCGCAACGAGATGTACACCATGCAGCCCACCAACATCCAGCCGGTGACCCGCTACTTCTCCCAGCAGGATAAGATCCGCATCGGCTCCAGCCGCTACCATATCAACAGTGTGCTGGGCTCCAAGCTGGGCTATACCAACACCGCCCGGTACAGCTATGTCTGTCTGGCGGAGCAGGACGGGGTGCGGCTGATCTGCGCGACCATGCAAAGCCAGCTGAGCACCGATAAATATAACGATATGCGCACCCTGCTGGACTACGCCTTTTCCACCTATAAAAGCTACACCCAGCTGCCCGGCGGCACGGTCACCGCACAGCTGGCTGTGGCGGGCGGCGGGCAGAGCCTTGGCACCGTTACTGTAGCCGACCCCGGGGTGAAGCTGCTGCTGGCCGAGGGCTTGTCCGCGCAGGACGTGACCGTGGATCTGGAGCTGCCGGAGCAGTATCTGCTTGGCGCAGAGCCCGCCGTGTATGCGGTGTACACCTTGAACGGCGGCGCGCAGCAGGAGAGCACCAGCGTGCGGGTAAAGGCGGAGATCACAGGTCTGGCGGAACTGCTGGAGCAGAGCGTCGGCACAAAGCTGGAAGCCGCCAGGGACGTGGAACCGGGCAGCAGCGCATGGCTGCTGGCGGGCATCTCGGTGGGGTGCACCATAGGTGCAGCCGTGGTTACCGTACTGGTGCTGCGGGTACATTCCCGCCTAAAAAAGCGCCGCAAAATGGCAAGGCACCATAAAAAAGCGTAAAAGCCTGTTCAAAACCAGACTTTTCCAGATAAAGAAAAAGCTTTCAGAAAAAAAGAGAGGTACAATATCATGGGTAAGTTTATTTTTACGCAGACCGAGATCCCCGGCGTGGTGGTCATTGAGCCGCAGGTGTTCGGCGACGATCGCGGCTATTTTATGGAGACCTACCAGAAGGACCAGTTCGCAGAGGCCGGTATCGACAAGGAATTTGTGCAGGACAACCAGAGCCGCTCCACCCGGGGCGTGCTGCGCGGGCTGCACTTCCAGAAGAACCACACCCAGGGCAAGCTGGTGCGCGTGACCAAGGGCGAGGTGTACGATGTGGCCGTGGACTGCCGCCCCCACAGCGCCACCTTTGGCAAGTGGGTGGGCGTGACCCTTTCCGAGGACAACAAGAAGATGTTCTATATCCCGGAGGGCTTTGCCCACGGTTTTCTGGTGCTGAGCGATGTGGCAGAGTTCTGCTACAAGTGCACCGATGTCTACGACCCCACCAGCGAGGGCGGCATCCCCTACGATGACCCCACCGTGAACGTGCAGTGGCCGGACTGCGGCTGTGAGCACAAGACCAGCGCAAAGGACAAGCTGCACGAGCCCTTTGCCGCCCAGAAGTTCGAGTATTTTGAAAAGTGGTGATCGCCCGTGGCAAAACTCAAAGCAATGTGGAACGGCTTCTGGCGCTACCGCTATCTGCTGTGGAACCTTGTAAGCCGTGATTTCAAGCTGAAATACCGCCGCAGCGTGCTGGGCGTGGTGTGGAGCGTTTTGAACCCGCTGCTGATGTGCCTTGTGTACTGGGCGGTGTTCAGCAGCCTGATGGATATGCGGGGCAGCGGCATCGACAACTTTGCCGTCTTTCTGATGTGCGGTCAGCTGCTGTTCAACTTCTTCAACGAGGCTACCTCCACCAGCATGAGCAGCGTGCTCAGCGCCGCCCCGCTGCTGAAAAAGGTGTATATCCCCAAGTATATCTTCCCGTTGGAAAAGTGCTGCTTTGCCATGGTGAACTGCATCTTCAGCTTTGTGGCGCTGCTGCTGGTTATGATCTTTACCGGCGCACCTTTCCACCTGACCATTTTTGAGGCGCTGTACCCGCTGGTGACTCTGTTCTTCTTCAGTCTGGGCGTCAGTATGTTCTTAGCGGCGGCTACCGTGTTCTTCCGGGATATCATGCACATCTGGAGCGTGTTCGTCACCGCGCTGCTGTATTTCTCCGCCATCTTCTACGACCCCACTCAGATGACCTTTTCCATCGGCGGGTTCAATATGCAGCAGATCATCAAACTGAACCCCATGTACTGGTATATCACGGGCTTCCGCCGCACGGTGATGTGGGGCATCCCGCTGGATTGGAATATGTTCCTTGTCTGCGGCATCTGCGCAGTGCTGTCCATGGTAGTGGGGCTGCAGGTGTTCCGCAAAACGCAGGACCACTTTGTGCTGCACATTTAAGGAGGGTGAACAATGGAACCGATCATCAAAGTGGACAATGTTTCCATGTGCTTCAACCTTTCCAAGGAAAAGCATGAGAGCCTGAAGGAGTACTTTCTGGCCATGGTGCAGGGACGGCTGCAATACGACGAGTTCTACGCTTTAAAGGACGTCAGTCTGGACATTATGCCCGGCGATTTTTACGGCCTTGTGGGCTTGAACGGCTCGGGCAAATCCACCCTGCTCAAGACCATTGCCGGGGTGTACAAGCCCAGCAAGGGCAAGGTGACCGTAAACGGCACCATCGCCCCGCTCATCGAGCTGGGCGCGGGCTTTGATATGGATCTGACCGCCCGCGAGAACATCTACCTCAACGGCACGGTGCTGGGCTTCTCGCCCAAGTATCTGGACGAAAAATTTGACGAGATCGTAGAATTCAGCGAGCTGGAAAACTTTCTGGATGTGCCGCTGAAAAACTACTCCTCCGGCATGGTGGCGCGCATCGGCTTTGCCATTGCCACCATTACAAAGCCCGATATCCTTATTGCGGACGAGGTGCTGTCGGTGGGCGATTTTTTGTTCCAGCAGAAGTGCGAAAAGCGGATGCAGGAGCTGATGGCGGGCGGCACCACGGTCATTCTGGTGTCCCACTCCATCGAGCAGATCGAGCGGATGTGCACCAAGGTGGCATGGCTGAGCCACGGCCACCTGAAAATGAACGGGGACACCCAGACAGTCTGCGCCGCCTACAAGGCGACCCAGCGCGGCGAGGTCTGATATGAATGTACGGTTGAAACGCGCCAAGGAGCTGGCCGGCTATGCCGTGCAGCTGACAAAAGAAGAGGGCCTGCCCACCATGGTCAGGCGCGGCGCGGGCTTTGTAAAGCGCCGCTGCTTTGGCAAGCGTGCGCGCTACCTGCCCGCCAAAAAGGTGCTGGAAGCCCAGCGTGCCGAGATGGCCGGCAAAACGGCGACAGACTGCGGCCTGCCCACCATCTCGGTGCTGACCCCGCTGTATAATACCCCGGAAAAGTACCTGCGGGAGTTTCTGGATTCCTTTGTGGGGCAGACCGCGCCCAACGGACAGCTCTGCCTTGCCGATGCTTCGGACGCTGCCCACGGGGACGTGGAGCGGATCGTAAAGGAATATCAGCAAAAGAATCAACAGATCGTATACAAAAAGATCGAAAATAAGGGCATTGCGGCCAACACCAACGCCGCCGCGCAGCTGGCGACAGGGGAGTATCTGGCGCTGGCTGACCACGACGACATTCTGGCACCCCATGCCCTGTACACCATGGGCAAGGCCATTTTGCAGCTGCGGCAGCGCGGCGAGCCGGACGGCTTTCTGTACAGCGATGAGGCACTGTTCACTAAGAGCATCCGCCGCCCCATGGTAGCGCACTTCAAGCCGGACTACGCCCCGGATTACCTGCTGTGCTGCAACTACATCTGCCATCTGGCGGTGTTCCAAAAAGCGCTGTGGGAGCAGCTGGGCGGCGAACGCCCGGAATGCGACGGCAGTCAGGATCATGATCTGTTCCTGCGTCTGCTGGAAAAGACCGGCGGTGCTGCCCATGTGCCGCAGGTGCTCTACTACTGGCGGGTGCACGAAGGCTCGACCTCCGGCGGCACCGATGCCAAGCCTTACGTTGCCAAAGCGGCAAAGAAGGCGCTGGCCGACCATCTGGAGCGCACCGGCCGCACCGGTACCATAGAGGATGGCCTGTACCCCAGCACCTATCGGGTCAGGTGGGACATTGTGGGGGAGCCGAAGGTGAGCATTCTCATCCCCAACAAGGACCACACCGAGGATCTGGAAAAGTGCCTGCAGAGCATCTGGAAAAAGACCACCTGGGACCGGTTCGAGGTCATCGTCATTGAGAACAACTCCACAGACCCGGCTACCTTTGCCTATTACGAGAAGGCCCGGCAGCGGTACGATGGCCTGAAGGTGGTCACCTACCCGGGCAAGGGCTTCAACTTCTCGGCCATCAACAACTTTGGCCGGAAAGCGGCAGAGGGCGACTACCTGCTGCTGCTCAACAACGATGTGGAAGTGGTAAACGGCGACTGGCTCACGGAGCTGCTCCGGCAGTGCGCCCACCCCGGCGGTGCGGCGATCTGCGGTGCCATGCTCTGGTACCCGGATGAGACCATCCAGCACGCCGGGATCGTGACCGGTCTGGGCGGCTACGCGGGCCACAGCCACAAGTATAAGAAGAAGGGCGGCAGCGGCTATCTGTTCCGCGCCGCCACCGTGCAGGACTTCTCCGGTGTGACCGGTGCCTGTTTGCTGGTAAAGACCGCCGTCTATGACGAGATGCACGGGCTGGACGAGCAGTTCGCCGTGGCCTTCAACGATGTGGACTTCTGCCTGCGGGTGCGGGATGCGGGCTACCGCATTGCCTGGACCCCCTACGCCGAGCTCATCCACTATGAGAGCAAGAGCCGGGGTGGGGATGAAAAAGACCCCGTTAAGGCGGCCCGCTTTGCGGCGGAGCAGCAGCGGCTCTACACCATCCACGGCAAGGAAAACATTCTGGATGACCCCTACTACAACCCCAACCTGACCCGCGACCGGGAGGATTTTTCGGAGAGCGACGATCTGCGCAGGTTGAAAGAGGGCAGGGTAACGGTAAGATTCCGGGGAGGTACCCTCCAATGAACATCAAGGGACACTTTGAGACCATCACCCGGCATAAACTGCTGGTGATGAAGTATTGCTTTGAATGCGGCCTTTATCAGCAGGGCCTGACCCATGACCTGAGCAAGTACAGCCCCACCGAGTTCATCCCGGGCTGCATCTACTA
>OCPT01000963.1_pt1 | contig 18730 bp, 22 predicted proteins | sample 1538741 | NCBI WGS metagenome assembly OCPT01 (sample SAMN04571723, study PRJEB22368) | human gut metagenome | biome: human gut; material: stool | host: Homo sapiens | place: Luxembourg | collected 2012-12-06 | reverse complement strand
GCACGTGACTTTTAATCACGGTGTCCAGGGTTCGATTCCCTGGCAGATCACCAAATTTAATTTGCAGATGTGGCGGAATTGGCAGACGCACTAGACTTAGGATCTAGCGCCTACGGCGTGGGGGTTCGACTCCCTTCATCTGCACCAATTAAATTTAATTTTAAGCATTCAATGCGGGAGTGACTCAATGGTAGAGTGTCACCTTGCCAAGGTGAAAGTTGCGGGTTCGAGTCCCGTCTTCCGCTCCATTTATGCGGGTGTAGTTCAATGGTAGAACACCAGCCTTCCAAGCTGGATACCCGGGTTCGATTCCCGGTACCCGCTCCATTCAAAAGATAACCGATTCGGTTATCTTTTTTTATTTAAAAATATAAGCATCTATAGCTCAGCTGGATAGAGCGTTGGACTTCGAATCCACAGGTCGCGAGTTCGAATCTTGCTAGGTGCACCAATTTCAAGGGTTACAAGGATTTTGTAACCCTTATTTTTATGGAAATTGTGCAATAGGTGTGCAATAGAAAATAAAAAAATAATATTAGCGTAAGTTTTACCCTAATTTAAATAAGAAATTAAGCTTATCTATAGCCTTATCTTTTGTATCTTTCATAACATGAGTATATATATTTAAAGTAGTTGATATATCGCTATGGCCAAGAATAGTTTGAACTGTTTTAGGTGGCACACCATTTTCGAAAAGTCTAGTAGCAAAGGTATGTCTTAAGTCATGAAATCTAAGTTCTTTTAAGTTACATTTATTTAGGATCCTCTTAAATGTTTTTCTAACATTACTTTCATTTAAATAATTTCCTATAGGAGTAGAGAAGACTAAATTATTATCAAAATAAATTTCAATATTAGAATCTCTATCAATCATTTGTTTTTTTCTATGCTGCTGCAATAATTCTATTAAGTTATCATTTAGAGGAACAGTTCTAATTGAGTTTTTAGTTTTAGGTTGTTGCTCTATTATTTGAAATTCTCTATTTCCTTTAGAATCTATTTTATATGTGCTTTTAATAGCCTTATTAATATCTATATAATTATTCTTAAAATTTATATCTGTCCATTTAAGAGCTAGTATTTCTCCAAGTCTTAAACCAGTTCCTAAAGCTAGTATATAAAGCATACCGTTTTTATTATTCATACACTCTCTCATAAAAGTTTGTTGTTCTTCTAATGTAAATATATTAATAGTTTCTTTAGAGGTTTCAGGTCCTTTAGGAAGTGTTATAAGTGTGCAATAGTTCTTAGTAATATATCCTTCTTTCAATGCTTGATTAAGACAAGATTTTAAACACTTATTTATTGTTTTTATAGTTGATGGACTCTTTCCATCTTCAGCTACTAAGGAATTATAGTAGGCTTGAATATGATGTGTTCTTAAGTCTATAAGTTTTATCTTACTTAGTGAAGAGGATTCTATATAGTTTCTATAAAGTCCCTCATATCTTTCAAAACTTGAAGGCTTTAGGTCATTTATTCTATAAGTAAATAACCAAGTATAAAACCATTGACTTAATGTGATCTTATCATCTGTAGGTAATAAACCTCTATTATTATCAACATAGAAATCTTTCATTTTATCTGATACTTCTTTTTTAGTCTTACCAGTAAATGATTTTCTTTTTGGTGATCCATTCTCATTATATCCAATAGTAAGCTGACCTCTAAATTTACCATTAGACATTTTATATATGGTACCTTGACCATTTCCTTTAGCTTTTGGTTTTCCTTTCTTTGTAGTTTCCATTGTGTAGACCTCCTTGTAATAATTATGGCTTAGTGTTTAATAACATTTTTCTGATGTTAGCAATATGATGTAAATATTGATATATGGACAGTTAGACAAAAATGTACAACTGTAATTTATTAAAAAGATAAACTGATTATGGCTTGATTGATAACTAAAAGAAGAGGCAAAAACAATTTTAATAACGAACATACATTCTTTAAAATATTTTAAAGTTTGGTAGTGTTAATTAGTTTATATCACTACTAAATATATATATTAACTATGTAGTGGCATTTAATTTAAACACTACAAGTAATATTAAAAGTCAGTCATTGAATGACCAACATTTTAAGTATTCGGAGTTTTCTGAGTCCCTAAAAAGGAATAGTATAAAGTTATTTTCTTTAGGTTCACCAATAATATTGGGTAAGCTAATGCAATTATTATTTGTAGCAGCTATAAAAGTCAGTTGTTTTTATTGACTGGATTTATTAATTTAACTTTTTTAACTCCCTAAAAGAGTTTATATATATGACTTTTCTGACTCCATAAAAAGAAGTTTAAAAGTCAATATTAATGACAATAGGTTTTCACACTTTTGTGGAAGGGGTTAAGAAAAAAGTTCTTATCCCTCTAAAGTTACTAATTGTCACTATAAGATTAAGGAGCGTAAATAATATTAATGACCATTCTTCATGGAGATGAAAATACCAAATTGGTGGTATCAAAACAAATATTTAGATAATCGTAAATCGCTATTATCTAATAAATTAAATTCGCAACAAGTTGAGAAATTTCAAAATTGATTCTTTACATAAGTGGGCAAAATAGTTATGAGATATTGCGCCCATAAGTGGGTATAAGCTTTCGTCAATAAGTTGGTGAAAATCAACGAGGGAAAATTTTCCCCGGTTAGTTGGGGAAGATACAAAGAGCTTTAAATACTAAGCTACAAAATGAGCCGAGCTAAAATATTATTCCTATTGAAAGTGGGAAGAAGTATGCCGAGTTTTCGGCTAACCTTAATCTTTAGGACAAACCCACAAAAGGGTATGAACAATTTTATTTAGACTTAAAAGAGCCTAGTCATTCAAAAGAATTAGGTATCTAAAACTCAAATCTTAGCAAGGTTCTGTTTTCCTCTTCTCACTCCAAATAGGAAATTCCCGTCTAGTTGGGAAAAGTAGTGTTATTCTTCTTTTGAGTGTTTAGATATTGAGCTTAAATATATTTGATTTTCATTACTTAATTTTTTTATTTTCATTATTTTTTCATTCATATCAATTAAAGTATTACTAATTATTTTTAGTCTTTTGTTTAGATTTGAATTTTGATTTTGATAAAAATATATTAGTGAATACAATTCATCAATAGTCATATTTTCTTTATTAAGTCCAAACTTTAACTGTAGTTCATTTATATTATATTTATCTTCAATATTTCCAGTTTCATTTATATTAATTGTTGAATCCTTTGTAAAATAATTTGTTGGTAATTTTAAAGCTTTGGATATTATTTCTAACTCCATTTTAGTTGGATTTACTTGACCATCTTGAATAGATCTTAGTTGAAGTTTATCAATACCAGTTATTTCTGATAATTGATTATCATCTAAATTATTTAATATTTTAGCTGATTTTATTTTTGAACCAATATTATTATTTGTAGGATTATTTTCTAAAAATACTGTTAATGGTTGTTCAAGTGCATTAGCTATTTTTACTTTTAATTCTAATGATGGATTTGTTTTTTCACCATTTTCTAATTTAGTTATATATGCAGGAGAAACGCCTATTTCTCTAGCTAATTGACTTTTACTGATACCTTTTTTTTCTCTGTAAAAAGTTATTTTTTCATTTAAATTCATAATACACCTCCTATATGTATTATATACTAATTTAACTAAAGTTAAAACAAAAACTAAAAAAAGTATTGACTTTTGACTATAGTTAAAATAAAATTTAAACATAGTCAAAAGAAAGGGGCGATTGTTTTGAATATAAAATTAAAAAGAATATCTATGGGGTTAACCCAAAAGGAACTAGCACATAAAGTTGGAATATCACATGTAACTTTATCAAGAATTGAAAAAGGTGCTTATGAGAATATAACATTAAGAACAATGTTAAAGTTAGCAGAAGCCTTAGACACAACAGTACAAGAGCTATTCTTTTCAGATGAAGAATAATTCAAATCTGCATAATATGCACTTTAGAAAATGCATATCTAAAAATTCAAATCAATTAAATAAGACAAGTTAATTTCATTAATGTTCAGTCTTATTATTTCGTACAGATAAATTAAAAGTATTACATAGGAGGGAACTATGGAGGAATATTTAAAAACACTTATTCGAGTTTTAAAAGAGCTTGAAGAATAGAGGGGAGAGAAAAAGCAATGATTAACATTTCAGAAAGAATGAAAGAGCATAACGAACTTGTTAAGAAGAGGACTTTATCAATTAAGGAATGGGCTGAGGTAGAAGGTATTTCATATAACCAAGCTTTAAAATTTACTCATGTTAAAGATTTTCCAATAATCAAATTAGGAAGAGAAAGAAGAGTCGTAGTATCAAGATTAGATAAGTGGTTTGAGGATCATATAGGAACAGAGGTGATTTAATATGAGCTTTAAGTTATTTAAGAAATATTTAGAGTTATGTAAAGAAACTGGCAAGGAGCCTAATTGGAAAGATTTAAATACATTTAGAGGTATATTTGCTTAAGATGAAAAGGAGGTGCTTAGATTGGCTAATAAGGAGGTGAGTAAGAATTATTATAATATTCCTTCTAAATTAAATAATGATGAATTATTGGTTTATTATCGTTTATGTGAAAATGCTAATTTTACACTAGAAGAATTTAGAGATAAAAAAAGGTTTGAATGTTTTGGAAGTAAAAGAACATTAAGTGAAGATACTGGGTTAGGTGATAAAAAAGTATTGGTGTCCTTAAAAAATTTAGAAGAAAAAGGATATATCGAACTTATAAAAAAAGGTAAACCACCAAAAACACCAAGTAAATATAAATTAGTTTATGCTGAAAAAATTAAAAATAGAGAACCGTTTGAAAGTGTTGAAAACACTAGCTTTAAAGGTGAACGAGAACCATTGAATGAACAGGAACCGTTAAAGGAACCTTTAAGAGAACCTTTTAAAGAACCGTTTGAAAGTGTTGAAAATAAAGGAGTTAAGAGAGTGTGTGAACCATTAGAGGAACCATTAAAAGAACCTTTGAAGGAACCACCTTCTAAAGATATATCTAAAGATAATTCTAAAGATATTAATAATATATATAGTCCATTAGAAAATGAACTATATTATGACGAAGTAAATAAGAATTTAGAAAAAGACTTAATTAAAAGAATAAATAGTAAATATCCTAAAGACATTATAAAAGAGGAATTTGAAAAGCTTAAATATAAAGGTTTTGATGAGTTAGATTTATTAAAAGAGTTAGATAAGAACTTGAAATCTAAAAGTAAAGTTAAAAAGGACAAGTATTCAGAAGATAGTAAGGAATACAAGTTAAGTATATTACTTAGAGATTTAATTCTTAGAAGAGATGAAAATTCAAGATGTAAAAATGCTGATATGCAGAAATGGAGTAAAGAAATTGATTTACTTCATAGAAAAGATAATAGGAGCTATGAGAATATAGAGAAAATTATTAGATGGTGTCAGCAAGATACTTTTTGGAAAGCTAATATACTATCAACTCATAAATTAAGAGAGAAGTTTGATTCATTATATCAAAAGGCTTTTTGTGAAAATAAAAGTTATAACAGAAATAATTTTAAAAATGATAGTTCAGAAAGGAGCAATGATACAGATGGAGAATGTTGGTACTTTAAAGACAGTTTGTAGTAAATGTGGAGGAGAGAGAATATATAAGCAATACAAAATATTAAGTAGAACAATAGAGGTTTTAAGTGTTCCATGTCCATGTGAAAAAGAAAGAATAGAGAAAGTGGAGCAAGAAGAACGTAAATATGAAGAGGCTATAAGATTAGCTGAACAAGAAAGATATATTGAAAAGTTAAAATCAAGAAGTATGTTAGATGAAAAATTTAAAAATAGCACTTTTGAAAACTGGAATGGAGATAATAAAACTCAAAAAGTAATAAATATATGCAAAAAGTATTGTGATAACTTTGATTATAACAAAGAAAACAATGTTGGAATGTTATTGTATGGTAATGCTGGCGTTGGTAAAACTTATTCGGTTTCATGTATAGCAAATTTTTTAATGGAGCAAAGAAAAAGTGTTATCTGTACCTCTATAAATGGATTATTAAGACAATTTAAGAGTACGTATAATTCATCAAGTAAAGAAAGTGAGAAAGATGTATTAGAGTATATAAAAACTATAGATTTATTGATAATAGATGATCTAGGGACAGAACAATTAACAGAATGGTCTAGTAGTATTCTTTATGAAATTATTGATACAAGATACAGAAGTGATAAGCCTTTAATAATAACAACTAATCTACAAAGACAAGAGTTTCAAAACAGATATCACCAAAGAATAAACGACAGAATTTTTGAAATGTGTGTGTTAGTAAATTGTAGTGGTAATAGTATTAGAGAGATGTTTTCAAAAAATAAAACAGAGATATTGAGAGATGAAATAATTAATTAGCCTTTAAAATGAGTTTTAAGAGGATTAATTATAAAAATGTATAAAACCATTATCAAATATTAAAACCTCTTCTATTAGGTTAATAATTGGGTAAAAACACTATAAGAAATACAAAATATATTAAAATAAAAAAAGACTAATGTAAAGATACATACATTAGCCTTAAGGGTTAACATGATACCCTAGAAACTCGCAATTTCAAGGTATCATGTTAGCTCCAATAAATCAAGAGGTAAACATAAGAAATATTGGAGGAATTTTTAAACGTGAGTATAGTTAGAACAATAAATGGATTTAATTTTTATTTTGAAACACTAGATTTTCAAGGGGATAGCAAGAAGTTTTATATTACTTATCATAATGATATTTCTTTCAAAAGTTTTGATATAGTAATAAATCAAATATGGATAAATGAAGTTGGATTAAAAAAAGTTATGGAGTATGTAAGTAATGTCTTTAATGATCCTAAAAAAGCAACTAAGAAAACACTAGGAGATTTATGGAGAATAGATTTGAAACTTAAATATTACAGAGATAAAGCATTAGAAAATAAGTGCAAGGAGAAAATTGAATTAATAGGTAATATCGAAGATAAGATTGTAGGGGAATTTAAAAAGTTAAATGCTATTGGACAAGTTAGAGCGTTAGAACTTTTAGAAGATTTAATAGGAATTAATAAATATAGAGCATAGATGAAGAGGGTGTCAAATGAGTAAGATAATTATAAGTTACCAAACGGTTGAGGAAAGGGAGCAGATCATTAAAACTCTATCAACTGGTGTTAAGATAAAGAAGATTAGTAAGCCTTACAGAAAAGGACTTTATAAGAGAATATATATTGATATAGAGTAGGTTACTACCATAAAGGGCGTAACCTAATATTAAAGGGTTCAACATTAAGTCGAGCCTTTTATTTTAATATGAAATATTTTAACTAAGTGTTGAGTATATATTATTTTTAAGTTAGAATTTATGTACTGTAATTTTTGTTTATTGGTAATGAAGTATTCTAGTATCAGCTATTTTATATTTAAATTGCAATAAGAATATATATTATCAAGTACCAAGAAGAGGATATCTAGTTTTGCTAGGTATCTTTTTTGTTGTAATTTTATTTCAAATTTATTATAATTTTATTTCAAAAAAAGTATTATTTTTGTTCTAAAATGATATAATATAATATATTAAACTTAAAAAATGTATTTTTGTATAATAAAATGAGGTGAGAGAAATGAAACCATATATACCTTTTGAATTACCTTTAGATAAAAGATTAATAGATAAAGAGGCACTATTTGAACCAGCTATACAAGCCAATAGTAAGTTAACTTCATATTCTGAAAAAATAAATAACTCAAAAGTAGATTCAAATTTATTAGTTGGATTGCTTTCTACTAAAGAGGCTTTAGAATCTTCAAAGATAGAAGGTACACAAGCTACTATGGATGATATGTTTGAGAGTAAAATAGATGAAAATAAAGCTAATAATGATACTAGAGAAATTTTAAATTATTTACATGCTTTAGAGGCTGGAGCATATGAATTAAATAGATTACCAATAAGTACAAGGTTAATAAAAAAACTTCATGGAATATTAATGAGTAATGGAGTAAGAGGAGCTTCAAAGGCACCAGGAGAGTTTAGAAGTATTCAAAACTTTGTAGGTAGAAATGGATGTACTTTAGAAACTGCAACTTATGTACCACCAGAGCCACAGTTACTTGATAAGTATTTATCCAATTTAGAGAAGTTCATAAATGAAGATGATAATTGGAATGTATTAATTAAAATAGCTATTATTCATTCACAGTTCGAAACTATACATCCATTCTTAGATGGAAACGGAAGAATAGGAAGAATATTAATACCTTTATATTTATATAATGAGAAAAAAACTAGCAGACCTATGTTTTTTGTAAGTGAGAGTTTAGAGCGTGATAAGTTTAAGTATTATCAGCTATTAAATAATACTAGAGTTTTAGTTAAGGGATTAAATGCTCCTTTGGATGAGGATCAAGAGGATATTGATTCAGAGAAACTTGAATTAGCTAGAAAAAATTATACTGAATGGATTAAGTTCTTCTTAAAGGCTTGTGAAATAGAATGTGATAAGGGAATAGAAAAAATAAATGCTATAGATAAGCTATATGATGTTACTTTAACAATAGCAAAAACTTTAGTAAGTAATAATAAGATTGTTGATATAGTAGATTATATGTTTGAAAATCCTATATTTACAACTAAATCAATGAGAGAAAGATTAGATATTGCTCCATCTACATTAAGTAACTACTTAAATAAATTAGTAGAAGCTGGTGTTATATATGCTGATGATAGAGCAAGAAATAAAAAATACTTCTTCTATGATTTAATTAGTATATTGAGATAACCTCTTCTTTGTAAAGTATAAATAAAAATGATATAATAAGATTAAGAAAAAGAATATTTTAAGTACCCTACCTATAAGGTGGAAGGCGTGTTATATAGCCACGGGAAACAATTAATCAGTATATGTATACTGGTGTTGTTCTCGTGGCTTTTTTGTTGATTAAAATATAGAAAGGAGCATTGATAGTGAATGATAAGGCAAGGGAAGAAAGGAACGCATATATGAGAGAATGGCGTAAAAAGAATAGGGATAGAGTAAGGGAATATAACTCTAGTTATTGGGAGCGTAAAAGCAAAAATAAGAGAGAAGAGGAACAATCAATATAATACCTCTTCAATATAGATTTGATTATAAGCTACTTAAAAAGCCTTACTATTTAGTAGTTTTCGTATATATAAGGAGTGGTTAAGTTGTGTATGTAGATGAATGCCTTAGGTTAGATATAGACGAGGTTTTAAGTCTTAATGGTAATAAGTTTAGGTTTAAATCAAGTGTCTTAAAAGGGAGTATTTTAACAATAAAAGATAAGGGGATATGTATAGATAATACCTTCATAAGAATAGAAAGATATAAAAATAACTTTGGAGAAAAGCAGTTATTCTTATGTCCATATTGCTTAAGTCCTAGAAAACATATTTATCTAGTAAAAGATAATTGGAAGTGTAGAGAGTGTGGATCATTTAGATATAGAACAACAAATACATATAGAAGAGGTATAGAGTATTGTGATTTAAAGATAAATAAGATACTGGATAAGTTAGAGTTAGAGCATGATATTAAGTACTATACTGGAGCATTACCAAAGAGTGATTTAAAACCTAAAGGCATGAGGTGGACTACATACAATAAATTAATTAGCTCACTTATATACTGGCAGAATGAAAGAGAGAATAGATGGCTTAAGTTAGCTTATAAATATATAAATAAATAGTTTTGGAGTGCAATATTTAATTTAAAGGTGTGCACACAAAATTAAAAAAAGTATGCACACTTTTTGTAGTACTTTGAATGTAGTACTACAATGAAATGTTACTTAAAAAGGAGCGTTCTAATAGTAACGAAAAGGAGCGATTTAGCTTTTTGAAAGTTAGTATGAAAGGTTAACAAAGGCTAACATTTAAAAGTTCAATTGAATGGAGTACTTGCATAAAAAGGCTTATTATTTAGGAGGTTTTAATATAAAAGAATGAAGATAGATATTAGTTCAATAAAAGAAGATAAGCCAGTTAAGATTGTCTTATTAATGGAGCATAGGCATATAAATTTAGTGTTCTTTTACAAAACAAATAAAAAGACTAATAAAAGCTATATTGAAGTTAAGCAGCTATATTACACATATAGTAGTTCTAATTACATTGATAAGTCAATTATAGAAGTTGTGTATCAGAAAACAGGATTTGGATATAGGAAGTTCTTTAAGTGCCCTAATTGTGGTAAGAAAAGAAAGTATTTATATCCAGTAGGAATTGGATTATTTGCTTGTAGAGATTGTATAGAACGCAATGTATATGATTATAGAACTAATATCTATGATGAAAATATAGAGAATGTAATTAAGTATAAAATCATTAAGAAGTTACTTAAGATTAATTTTGATTTAAACCTTATTTCAACAATGAATATAAATGATATTGGAAGAAAGACAGTTAATATGATTAACTTATTGGCCAATATACCTAATAAGCCTAAATATATGAGGTGGAATAAATATGAGCTTATATGTAAGCAAATACACTTTCTATACTTTATATACTGGAAGGTAGCAAATGGAGATATGAAGGGATTAAAGACAAGAGAATTAAATGAGATGTTAGATAAAAACAATGTTAACTTTGCATACGATAATATATTAGGTCCAGTACATTTTAAGAAAATTCATATAGGGGAGTGGGATTAATGACTAATGAGGAACTTGTTGTATTATACCAGCAAGGAGATAAAAAGGCTTTAGATAAGCTTTTAGAAAATAATGATAAGTTAATATATAAGGTGGCCAGTAAATTCTATTCAGATAAAACGAGTTCTATTGAGTTTGATGATTTGCTCCAGGAGGGGAGAATAGGATTTATATTAGCTTGTAGTAAATATGATATTGAATATATTAATAGCACTAAGTTTATTACATATGCTTTTTACTGGATCTATCAAAAGATACATAGATTCATAACTACATATAACACTAATGAGGAAATAAGTCTTAATACACCAGTAAGTGAAGAGAATACAGATGAATTAATAAATAGTATAGAGAGCCATAGTAATGAGATAAAGGATAGAGAAGATGAATTATATCTAAGTGAATTAAGGCTTCAATTAGAGGCTGTTATGGACAAGTATAATACTCTTAATGAAAGAGAAATATTAAAACTATATTATGGTTGGGATACTGATGAGTTGAGCATAGAACAAATAGCTGATATATTTGAAACCTCTTCTAATGAAGTGAAAAGTATAAAAGGAAAAGCTATAAGAAAATTAAGAAATAGTATGTGGTTTAAAATAGAATATCAAAGAAGATATAAAGAAGATATAACATTTATGAGAGTATTAAGAAACTTAGACTATGGAATAGAATTTTAGCTTTGTTCATAATATTTAAAAATTATTCTTATGTTTGATACAATTACTATAAATGTAATTGTATTGAATAAGGAGTTATGAATAATATGTCAACTAAAATAGAAAAATTAAATAAGAAATTGAGGAAAGAAAAAGAGAAAGATATTGGATATGCGAATAGTGACAATAAAGAACTTTTAGAGAAATGCAAATATGAATTTGATAAGTATCAAAATAGAGAGAGTTATTACTATGATTCAATGGATGAATTATATAATTATATAAAAAATAAGTATATTAAAAAAATAAGTGATGGAAATTTTAATATAAAAATTGAAAGAATGAGAATAGAGAAGAGTTTGGCAAAGCATAAGAAAACAAGTGAGAAATTGGATGCAGCAAGTATTACTTTGGTAATAGGAATTATAACTATAATATTAAATTCAATAATGGATTTTTTAAAAAGTCAATTGACTAGCTATCACATATCTAAAAATTGGTTATTTGCATTAATATTTATTATTTTTGCAGTAGTTATGAGAAGTATTGAAAAGGAACATAAAAAATCGAGATCTTATGAAAGAGACTTAGTAAATTACATATCTTTAAAAGTTCTTAATGATATAGAGAATGGAATTATAGAATAAAGTTATTATAAAGGAGTGCATATGAATGAGGAGTTTAGGAAAGAAGTATTTAAAAGATTAGAACAAATGGGATTAACTAAAAAAGATCTCTTCATAAGAGAAAAGGCATTACATAAATTTTTAAAGAGTGAACTTTATAATAGTAGTTTAAATGTTGATATAGAGAAAGACCTAGGGTTAATCCAATGTAGAAAGACTGATAAGAGCATAAGGAAAATTAAGAAACCAGTATTTATTAAGGTTAATTTATATACTGTATTTAAGTTCTATATTAACTTAGGTCATGTATTTAGAGGTAAGAATAAGAAAGTTTATACTATGGAAGAGGTAGAGAAATTATTAATTAATTACTATGAAAAGAATAAGATAGATTATAAAATTTGATAAATTTATAAATATTGTAAGTAGTTTATATTATAATGTTTGATGGAATTTAAAATTTAAATATTATAATATATAATTATTTATATAGAAGGGGAGGAGATTATATTGGATTATAATATTTATTTAGATGAGAGTGGTAATACGGGAGATATAAAATATAATAAGGATAAAGAAGTATGGAATTATGATACACAAAAATATTTTGCATTAGGTTCTATTACTATCGCTAAAAATAAAGTTGAAGATTTAGAAAATGATATAAGAGATATTTTTAATAAGTATGATAAAGAATTAGGACTTAATAAAGAGTTAAAATCTACATCAAAACCTAAATATAGAAATGAACTTTTAAGTGATTTGATAGAGAAATTAAGTGAGTATGAATCTAGTATATACATAGATATTTCTAATAAAAAATATAAGATAATGGTATATATTGTAGAGTACTGTGTATATCCTTACTATCTTTTGAATGAAAGTAAATATCTGAATCAAAATAAAATTGATTGTAATAACTTGGCTACAAATTTATATAATACACTTTCTGATGAATTTGTATCTAAGTTTATTGAACTATGTTTAGAGGATAAGAAAGAGGATAAAGAAAAAATAAATATGTTAATATCTTTTATAGATGAATTGAAAGGTAAAATTAAAAATCCTATAGATAAAGATAATGCCGAAAAGGTTAAGCAAATACTAAAAAGATATGAAGAGTATGGCCTTAAAATAGAAAATATTTTTCCTATTAAGGATAAGACGAATAAGGGATCAACAATTACTTTTTTACCTAATATTGATGCGTATTTAAATATAGTAGCATCGGTTTCAACGTTTAATATAGGTCAAAATGATAAGTTAAATATTTTCCATGATAATCAAAAGCAATTTGATAAATCAATTAGTCTTTGGACTACTAGAATGAGAGAAGAATTGATAAGAAGTAATGTAAAAAATGTTGAATTTTTAGATTCAAAGGAAAATATATTGGTTCAAGTTATCGATTTTATAACTGGATTAAGTTTAAAATGTTATAAAGAGTGTATGGGTCAAAGGTATTTAAAGAAGAATACAAGAGATTTAATAAAAATTTTAAAACCTGTATTAAGGAGATGTAATATTGTAACTGATAGATCAGAAGAATATAAATTTGAAACTAATTTAAATATAAATTTGAGCTCTACACCGATGCCAATGGGATTTAAATATTGATAGAATAAAAAGTGCTTTGAATTGAAGCGCTTTTTTTATTTGAAAATTATTATAAATAGATCATTAAAATATAAATATAAATCTTATTAATATATATAATTAAGAAAATATTTGATTTAAAATAAAGTATGTAATTATATAAAACCTAAGTATATTTATTAAAAAATAAAGGAAAAAAAGGTTTTTATATAAATATATATTATGGACAAGTTAATAATGTATAATGTAATATTATAAATAATATGTTTTTTACAAAAGGAATGAAAATATGGAAAATTTAGCAGATAAATTATTAATTAAATCTAAAGAGGCATTTATGATGGCGATTGAAGTATATAACAAGCCAACAATAAAATATAGAGTGGAGGGTTTTAGTTTTTTTATATGCAATGCATGGGAATTAATGCTGAAAGCACATATAGTAAATAGGTTTGGAGAAGAAAAGATTTATTATAAGGATAATCCAGGCAGAACTATAACTCTAGAAAATAGTATTCTTATGATTTTTACTAACAATAAGGATCCGTTAAGATTAAATTTAGAAAAGATTATTGAGCTTAGAAATACTAGTACGCATTTTATAACAGAAGAATATGAAATGATTTATGTACCATTATTTCAATCATGTGTATTCAATTTTATAGAAAAAATATTAGAATTTCACAATGTTGATATGACAGAGATTATTCCACAGAACTTTTTGAGTTTATCTGTGAGTATGAGTTCTATAAATACAAATGAAATAAGAGCTAAATATCCTCAAGCTATTGCAGAAAAAATTATAACTACTAATAAAAGTATTAGTGAAATAGCTGAAAATACTAATGATGGGTTTGCTATTAGAATTGAGCATTATCATTATATTACTAAAGATAAAAGTAAGGCTACATCATATGTACATATAGATAAAAATGCAGAGTCAGGAGTAAAAATAATAAAAGAATTAAAGGATCCAAACAATACTCACAAATATACAGCAAAAAAATGTTGTGAAGAGATTAATAAAAGAATAAAAAAGATAGAAAATTTGAATTTAAATTCTGAAAATAATAAATTTAATATGTATCATTTTAGATTATTTTGTAAGTACTACGAAATAAAAAATAATAGTAAGTTTTGTTACATATATAATGTGGGGAAAACTCCTAACTATAGTTATTCATTACAAACAATAGAGTTAATAGTAGAAGAAATAAAGAAAAATCCTAATGGTATAATTAGTGATTTGAAAGAAAAGATAACTAAGAAATAAAAAAAAAGCCAACCCCAGGGGCAAAGGAATTCTTGGTAAAAACCTACTCCCATTCGGGAACCCAGCCTAATCCTTCACGAGTCAACTTAAGTACATTATAAATATATAAGTTTTTTTTGTCAAATATATATTATATATATTGTTATTATACTATATATGTGCAAGAGTTATGTATATTTCATAGTAAATTTTATCTGCTGTATTAATAATAGATAAGCTATAAATAAAATAATATATAAAAGGATATGAATGAAATGGTTTGTGAATATAAAATATAAGCAATTTTATAATAAATAGATATATTCTATATTTAAAATATATCTATTTTAAATTTATAAAAATGTGCAATAATTGTGCAATAGATTTGATTTTTATATTAAATTATACAGAATTAAAATGAACTTAAAGAGTTATAAATGGCCTAGATGCTAGATTAAAGACACTATATTAAACTAACTTAAATTTATATTAATCGAATCCACAGGTCGCGAGTTCGAATCTTGCTAGGTGCACCAATTTTAAGGGTTACAATTATTTTGTAACCCTTATTTTTTTAGGTTAATTTTTGAAAATAATTAATTAAATGATATTATAAAATTATAGGTTAATATATAATATTTACAATATAGATAAAACTAAATTAGTAATTATAAAGTTTAAATTGATTATTAATTATTTAGCTAGAGGAGGAAGTAAAATGAGAGTATTAGAAAACCTAGAGCCTAAAAGTGTATTTAGATTTTTTGAAGATTTAACAAGAATACCACATGATTCTGGAAATGAAAAAGAACTTAGTGATTATCTTGTTAAGTTTGCAAAGGATAGAAATCTTGAAGTTATTCAGGATGAGGCACTAAATGTAATAATTAAAAAGCCTGCTACTAAGGGGTATGAAAATGTACCAGGAGTTATAATTCAAGGGCATATGGATATGGTATGTGAAAAATTAAAGAGTAGTAATCACGATTTTAAAAAAGATCCTTTAAAATTAAGAATTATTGATGATAAATTTGTTTATGCTACAGATACTACTTTAGGAGCAGATGATGGTATTTCCTTAGCCTATGGATTAGCTATTTTAGATTCTAATAATATAGAACATCCAGCAATAGAGTTTGTAGCAACTACAGAGGAAGAAACAGTTATGGGGGGAGCTACTGCTTTAGATACTTCACTTTTAAAAGGAAAGGTTTTATTAAACATAGATGCTGAAGAAGAAGGAGTATTTATTGTAGGGTGTGCTGGAGGAATTATGGTTTATCCAGAAATAAATGCTGAATTTGAAGATTTTAATGGAGAAGCTTTAAAATTAGAGATTTCAGGTTTTAAGGGTGGACACTCAGGAATGGAAATCCATAAACAAAGAGGAAATGCCAATAAGTTAATGGGAAGAATCTTATATGCTTTAAGCAAAGAAGTTGACTTTAATATTGCATCAATTAAGGGTGGATCAAAACATAATGCAATACCACAATATTGTCAAAGCATAATTGCAGTTAAGAAAGAAGATGGAGAAAAGGTTAAAGAAATTTGTACTGCCTTAGAAAAAGATTTAAAGGCAGAATACAGAATTGGAGAGCCAGATGTGAATCTTTCTGTTAAAAGCATTGGAGGAGTAGAAAAACAATTAACTAAAAAGGTTACAGATGATATAACTAGATTTTTAGTTTTAGTTCCAGATGGATTACAATCTATGAGTCAAGAGATAAATGGATTAGTTGAAAGTAGCTTAAATCTTGGAATAGTAGAAATGGTAGAGGATAAAATTAAATTTATTATTGATATAAGAAGTGCAGTTAAGAGTAAAAAGATAGAAATCACAAATAGAGTAGAGGCTCTTTGTAAAGTTATAGGAGCTAATATGACTAAAGATGGAGATTATCCAGAGTGGGAATATGAAGCAGAATCAAAAATAAAAGATTTAAGTATTAAAACTTACAGTGACTTATTTGGAATTGAGCCTAAAATAACAGCTTTACATGCAGGGCTTGAGTGTGGAATCTTTAAAGAAAAGATGGGAAAAGAAGTGGAAATTATAAGCTTTGGTCCAGATATATTTGATGTGCATACAGCAAATGAGCATTTTAAAATAGAATCTGTTGAAAGATGTTATAGATTCTTAATTGAATTATTAAAGAACATGAAATAAAAATTAAAATTTTTATATTAAAATTAAACTTTCAATTGAATACGTAAATTTAAGAGCAAAAAATAAAAAAAAGGAGGAAATGCTACTAGTCAAAATATTAAAAACTAATAATTAAAACTTAGGTAATGTAATTATTAGTTTTTATTAAAAAAGAAATTTTAAATATAGATATATATTAAAAGATTTTGAGTAGCAATTTTATATATGAAAGAATTAATTAATTTATATTTTCTTTTTATAAAATTAGGATTTATGAATTTTGGAGGAGGATATGCTTTATTTCCAATATTACAAAAAGAAATAATTGAAAAAAGAAATTGGATTACTAATGAAGAATTAATGGATTACTATGCAATTGGTCAATGTACACCAGGAGTAATTGCAGTAAATACAGCTACATTTATAGGTTATAAAAGAAAGGGAAATATAGGAGGGATACTGGCGACTCTTGGTTTTGTTACTCCTTCATTAATAATGATAACAATAATTGCTACATTTATTGGAAATTTTTCAAATCTTCCAATAGTTAAAAATGCCTTTGCTGGGATTCGTGTATGTGTAGCAGTATTGATTTTAAATACAGCAATAAATTTAATTAAGACATCGGTAATTGATATTAAAACATGTATTATTCTTGTATTAGTAGCTGGATTTTCTATATTTACAGATATATCTCCTGTTTTATATGTAATAATAGCAGGAATAGCAGGAATAGTATTAAGGTCAATTGGAGGTAAAAAGAATGATACTAATTAGATTATTTTTAGAATTTTTTAAAGTTGGTCTTTTTGCTGTAGGTGGTGGAGCTGCTACTATACCATTTCTATATAATATTTCAGATAAAACACATTGGTTTACACATACTGATCTTGCAAACATGATTGCAATATCTCAATCAGTACCAGGTGCTATGGGAATCAATATGGCAACTTATGTTGGTTATGCAACCTATGGAGTTTTAGGTGCTATTACCTCAACCATAGGTATTATAGTACCTTCAATAATTATAATTTTAATTGTAGCAAGAGTCTTAGCAAAATTTAAAGAAAATAAAAGAGTGGCTGATTGTTTTTATGGATTAAGACCAGCATCAACAGGACTTTTACTTGCTGCAGGCTTTGAAATAGTAAAAATATCAATATTAACTCTAAATAAATATGAAGAAACACATAATATTACAGATATATTATCAATTAAAGCTTTAATATTAGCAGGAATTTTATTCTTTTTTATAAGAAAATATAAAAAGTCACCAATTTTTTATATTATTGCCTCAGCTATAGTAGGTATAATATTTAATTTTGCTAAATAATAAAGAAAAATAAATAATAACTTAGTAGTAAAAGGCATTTATTATTTTAAAAGATAAAAGTATTAAAGAAATTTATTTTAAGAATAGGATTCTTTAATACTTTTTCTATTTTAAGCTATGTTTTAATTAGTAGAATTTAAATGAAATATATAAGAAATAATATCTAAATAATTGATTTTAAGTTGTCATTCGACTTTAAAATATAAAAAAATACATTCTAGAATCTTCAACTGAACCAAGTGTATCTATAGATAAAAAAAAGAGAAAAAGTATGAAATTAGAAGAAAAATAAAAATAATTATGTTAAATGGAAATTATTATATTAAAAGGAAGTTATAATTGTGATATCATAAATATCGTCATCAAGAACAAGCAAGAAACGCACTACAAGATGACAATGGTCTTTGAAAATTAAACAGAAGATATTAACATAAACCAGCAATTCTTTTAT
>OCPT01000954.1_pt1 | contig 18823 bp, 19 predicted proteins | sample 1538741 | NCBI WGS metagenome assembly OCPT01 (sample SAMN04571723, study PRJEB22368) | human gut metagenome | biome: human gut; material: stool | host: Homo sapiens | place: Luxembourg | collected 2012-12-06 | reverse complement strand
CTTTCTATCACATTAACAAAAAATACAGAGGAAAGCTTTTTGACAATCTATGAAAGACTTTTAAAAAAAACATGGAAAGAAAAGTTTTCAAAAGAAGAACAAAATTTATTCTTAAATGCTGGAAGAAATCTTTTGTCCGATGATATGGAGTATCAGAGGGAAGAGATAAAGCAGCTTTCCACATATTTAAATGAGAAAATTTTGCAGATGAAAAAAGAATATACAAATAAGAAGAAAGTAGTCCTCATTTCATGTCTTTGTATGGGGGCATTGGCAGTAATTTTGCTTTTTTAAAAGAAACAGGTAGCGTGAAAAAGGAGAGAAAGATGACAATTGAATTAATTTTTAAAATTGCAGCGGTAGGAATTCTTGTCACAATACTTGGCCAGGTACTAAAACATTCAGGACGGGAAGAACAGGCATTTCTTGTTTCTCTGGCAGGTCTTTTTATTGTGCTTTCCTGGATTATTCCCTGCATCAGTGAACTTTTTACAGAGATATACAGCCTTTTTCAATTATAGGAGAGGATAGGATGCTTGTTTTTAAAATTGCACTGATAGGAATTGCAGGAGCAATGCTTGCAATGGTTACAAAACAATTTAAACCAGAATATAGTACACTTGTTCTTTTGGCAGTCTGTTTATTCCTGATTGGATATCTGACTTCTAATTTGAAAGAAGTTTTAAATTTTGTACAGACATTGCAAAAGAGAATTCCGATAAGTAGTATGTATATTAAAATACTATTAAAATTACTTGCTATTGCTTATATATGCCAGATTGCGTCTAATTTGTGTGAGGATCTTGGCTATCACTCCATCTCTTTTCAGATAGAAACCATCGGTAAATTATCTATTTTAGTATTAAGTATTCCAATTATCAGTTCCTTACTTGAAACGATCGAACATTTACTTACATGATGATTTTTTATAGAAAAGAAGGCCAGAACGGAAAGTAGGTAAAAAATGGGAAAAAATAAAAAGAAAACTTTTTTATATGTTATAGGATTTCTTACACACTTTCTTTTTCTTTGCTATCTTCATCCACTTACTCTCCAGGCACAGACAAAAAAAGAAGAAATAGATATTACAGCTCTCTCAAAACAAATAGAACAACTTGGAGAAGAAAAGTACCCTGATTTTTCTTCTATCTTTGAAAAAATTCTTTCTATGCAGTTTACAGAAGTCTTTCAGCAAATCGGAGGATGGTTTATAGATATTGCTTTTAGAGAAGTTTTTTCTTCGAAAATACTTATTACAGAGCTTATCGGTGTCATCTTATTTTCGGCGGTATTTTCGAATATCTCTTCTTCCTTTCAACCATATGGAGTATCGGACAGTGGATTTTTTGTTACATATCTCATAACATTTTCTATTATTTTTACTAATTTTACGGCAATGACAACCTTGTTTGAAAATACAGTAATTCTTCTGTTCTCTTTTCTAAAAGTACTGCTTCCTGTGTATACACTGGCAGTTTCTCTTTCTGGAAATCTATCTACAGGTGTTGTATTTTATGAGTATTTTATTATTGTAGTGCTGCTTTTAAACTGGATTTGTATAAAAATTTTTCTTCCGTTGCTACAATATTATCTTCTATTAGAGTTACTAAACCGATTTTCAAAAAAGCAAAATATTTCAAGATTATGTGAGGGCCTTTTTCTTTTTTTATCAAAAGGTGTACAGGTACTTTTTTTTCTCTTTTTTGGATTTCATCTATTAGAAACAATGATTGCGCCTTCTTTTGATGCGGCAAAAAATAATGTACTAAACAAAATGATCGGATTGATTCCGGGAGCAGGATCTGTTGTCCAAAGTGTTACAGGGACGGTACTTGGTTCTTCCCTTGTTATAAAAAATGCATTAGGGGCAGCTGGCATTGTATTCCTTTTTCTCTTTCTTCTTTTGCCTCTTACAAAACTGTTATGTTATGTCTTTTTTTATTTCCTATTGTCTGTTGTGTTAGAGCCGATTGCGGATGAACGTTTTGTAGAGTGTATTAGTGCGGCAGTGAAATGTGGATTGCTGTTAATAAAGGTATTGTGTATGTCTTCTGTTTTATTTATTGTGATTATCGCACTTACCACACTTACCACAAATCATATAGGATAAAGCATTGTGAAAATATAAAAGACCATAAATAAAAGTAGGAGCTGGATGTAATGGAATATATAAAAAGCTGGTTAAAAACAATTTTATATATGAATGTTCTATTATTAATCTGTGATAATTTAATGCAAAAAACAGCATATGAAAAATATTATCGTTTTTTTTCTGGATTTTTGCTTGTAGTGTGTCTGTTAAAACCTGTCATTGATTTTGCAGGAACAGAGCAGTATTTCCAGGTATCTTTTTTGCAGGAAGAATGGAAGAATGAACGAAATCTACTAGGAAATGTAAAAGAATTTCAGGATATGCAAGACGTGCTAAAAAAAGAATATGAGACAGCATATAAAAATCAGATAGAAGAAATTGCAAAGAAAAAGAATATTCAGGTAAAAAAGATTACCTTTTGGTGGGATAACAAAAAAGAACATTTAAAACAGATAGAGATAAGGGGAATCTTGCTAAAAGGGAGCGACAGCACGCTTCATACAACAGACAATCCCTCACATGTAGAAAGTTTAAAAAAGATTTTAATGCAGCTTTATGATTTAGAAGAATCAGATGTTTTTGTAGAGGTGGAGTGAAGATGGATAAAAAAATGCCTAAAAAGATAAGTTTAAAAGACTTTGGGATGGAGAAAATTATTTTAATAGCAATTGCGGGAATCGTTCTTCTTGCTGCTAATTTTTCTGAATGGAAAAATTCTTCTTCAAAAACAAGCGAAAAACAAGAAAAATCCATAGAGACAAGTCAGAATGATGCATATGTGGAGGCACTTGAAAATAAATTAGTACATATCCTTGAAAATGTGGATGGTGTAGGAAAAGCAGAAGTGATGATTACCTTAAAATCTTCTAAAGAATCTGTATTAAATAAAGATTTGTCAGAGGAGAAACAAACAGAAGAAGAAAGAAGCGGAGAAACACAAAAAGTAAATAAAAATCAAAAAAAGCAGGAAGAGACGATTCTTTCCGATTCTTCTGGAAATTCTGCCCCTTATGTAATAAAAGAATTAGAGCCGGAAATTTCAGGAATTGTCATTTCCTGTGAAGGAGCGGGAAATAAGGTGGTAGAAGCATCCGTTTTAGAAGCAGTGCAGGTATTGTTTGGAGTTTCGGCAAATCATATTAAAGTGTTAAAAATGGAGGTTGCAAAATGAAGAAAATATTTCAGAAAAATCAGATTGCCATTACGGCATTGGCAATCATGATTGCAGTTGCAGGATATCTGAATTTTACAGAGCAAAATACATCCTCTGATGGAACGAAAAAAACAGCCGGTTCCGTGGAAACAATTGATACGATGGATATTTCAGATGGAGATTCCCTGATAAAGGAAAAAGCTAAGGCTTCAAAAGATGTATCAAAAAGTCTTTCAAAAAATTCATCAGAGAATGCAAAAGAGACGCAGACAGACGCAAGCAGTGAGACCATTGGGGATGCTGTCCTGACACAGGCTCAGGTAAGTGAATATGTAGCGGGTGCCAGAATGGAGAGAGAACAGACACATTCCAAAACCAAAGAGTCCCTTAATGAAATTATTAACAGCACTTCTGTCAGTGAAGATGCAAAGAAAGAAGCGGTAGATAAACTTACTGAACTTGCGGATATTATGGAAAAAGAATCTGCAACGGAACAGCTTTTGGCATCCAAAGGATTTGAAGGTGCAGTAGTCTCTATCGGAGAGGACAGTGTAGATGTCGTACTAAATTATGAGGAACTTTCCTCGTCTGACCGAGCACAGATTGAGGATATTGTTACAAGAAAAACAGGATATAGTGTCAGTCAGCTTGTCATAAGTAAAATGCAGACGACAGAAAGTTAAAAGATTTCTGTTGCAAAAACATAGATGTCTGTTATAATTATAGAATAAATCGATATAAAATTGTTTACATTTTTATGTGAGGACTTTCCATGCAGTTTTCCAATATCTGTTAAGAATGTGGGAAATTTCATGGAGAGTTTTCTGTAGACTGTAGACAAAAGGAGGTTTCCATGGGAAAAGAAAAAGATACAAAGATAAATCATACGGTTTATAACATAGAAGACGTAGGACAGGTTCAGATTGCAGATGAAGTAGTTGCAGTTATCGCTGGTCTTGCAGCAACAGAAGTAGAGGGCGTTGCTAAGATGTCCGGTAATATTACCAATGAAATCGTAAGTAAGCTTGGAATGAAGAAGCTTTCCAAAGGTGTAAAAGTAACAATTACTGGTACACAAGTTGATGTGACACTGAATCTTGTACTCAGCTACGGTGTAAGCATCCCAAAAACTTCTCAGGAAGTACAGGACAAGGTAAAGAGCGCGATTGAGACGATGACAGGCCTTACGGTTTCTGAAGTGAATATCCGCATAGCCGGAATCCAGATGGATTATGAATAGACTGACTACAAAGAATACACGGAAGATAACGGAGGTTTGACATATGAAGATGTCTAGAAGAAAAGTAAGAGAGACTATTTTTCTTTTACTGTTTCGCGTAGAATTTAATACGCAGGAAGAATTACAGGAGCAGATAAAATGGTACTTTGAAGAAAGACCGGATATAGAGGGAAAAGACCAGATCTATATCGAGACAAAACGCCTTCCGGAGATTGATGAGCAGATTCATTCAATCTGTGAGGGCTGGAGACTTGAAAGACTTGGAAAGCCAGAGCTTGCCATTTTGCGTCTTGCAGTTTATGAGATTACAAATGATGCGAATATTCCTACGGGAGTTGCCATTAATGAAGCCGTAGAGCTTGCAAAGATTTATTGCAGCGAGGAAGCTCCTCGTTTTGTAAATGGAGTTCTTGCAAAGCTGGCATAGCGAATAATTCGTGACCTGTACCTGGATAACTGAAGAAGAATGAGGCGGCACGGAACAATATTCTTTGCCGCCTTTTTGATTGGGTATTTATAAATGAAGCATATTTTTTCTGTCACACAGATTAATTCTTATATTCATCGTATTTTTGAAAGCGATTATGCCTTAAAAAAAATATATTTAAAGGGAGAAGTTTCTAACTGCAAATATCATTCTTCCGGCCATATTTATTTTACACTAAAGGATGAAAAGAGTGCACTGCGCTGTGTTATGTTTTCTTCGGACCGCTATAAAGGGCTAACGTTTCATCTCGAAGATGGTCAGCTTATAGAAGCTTGTGGTAATATTTCTGTATATGAACAGACAGGAACATATCAGATGTATGTTCGAAAGATAGAACTCTCCGGAGCTGGAGAATTATATATTCGTTATGAACAGTTAAAGCAGGAATTAGCGCAGAAAGGATATTTTGATTTTGAAAGAAAGAAGCCGTTGCCGCCTTATCCAGAAAAAATTGGGATTGTGACAGCACTTACCGGGGCAGCAATAGAAGATATTAAAAGTATTGCCAAAAGACGAAATCCTTCGGTTCAGCTGTACCTCTATCCGTCAAAAGTACAGGGAGAGGGTGCGGCTGCGCAGATTGCAAGAGGTATTCGGTATTTTGATACAGCAGGGGTTGATATTATTATTATCGGCCGTGGTGGAGGCTCTATCGAAGATTTATGGGCCTTTAATGAGATAGAAGTTGCCGATGCGATTTATTATGCAGACACACCGATCATATCAGGAACCGGACATGAAATTGATATGACAATTGCTGACTACTGTGCAGATGTGCGGGCAGCAACTCCTTCTGCAGCCTGTGAACTGGCTATTCCGGATATGACTTCTTTTTACACAAGAATGCATAACTATCAGGAAGTACTCGGGACACTGCTACAGCAAAAACTGATGCTGATGTATGGGAAGACCGCTTTGTTAGAAAGGCAGCTTGAGGCACAGCGGCCAGATAAAAAGCTGATGAGTCATCAGCTCATTTACGAGCGGTTAGAAGGCAGATTGCAACAGGCAATGCGGGATAAGTATCAAAGCAGACAGCAGCAATTTACAAGATATGTAGACAGGCTTTCTGCCCTGTCCCCAACATCCCGTCTGAGAGGCGGATATGTATTTGCACAAACGAAAGAGGGAAATCCCCTTACTTCTGCCGGGCAGATAGAAAAGGAGAATCCTTTTTTCATTACTTTTTCAGATGGACAGGCTGAGGTAATGCCGGTTTCAGTGAAAAAGAATAAAAAATAAAGAGGTTTGTCATGGCAAAAACAAAATTTTCAATTGAAGGAGCTTTCGAGCAGTTAGAAGACATTATCGAACAGCTTTCTTCCGAAGAAATCAGCCTGTCTGATTCTATGGACTTATATAAAAAGGGAGTGAAGATTTTAGATAAATGCTCTCAGACATTAGATAAAACACAAAAAGAGATAATTATCTTACAGGAGGGACAAAATGATGCCATCCATAAAGGAACAGCTTTCGAAGAAGATTGAGAAGATTGAACAAACAATTGATTTCTATCTTCCAGAAGAAAAAGGATTACAAAAAACAGTACTTTCTGCAATGAATTATAGTGTAAAAGCTGGGGGCAAGCGTCTGCGCCCAATGCTTATGGCAGAGACATATGAGATGTTTGGGGGAGCGGATTCTTCTGTAATCGAGCCTTTTATGGCTGCCATAGAAATGATTCATACGTACTCGTTGATACATGATGATCTTCCAGCACTTGATAATGATGCATTGCGAAGAGGAATGCCTACTGCACATATAAAGTTTGGGGAGGCAATGGCGATATTAGCCGGGGATGCTCTGTTAAACTATGCATTTGAGACAGCAGCAAAAGCTTTTGACGGAACAAACAAAGATATACAGACAGCAAAGGCATTGCAGATTCTTACAAGAAAACCAGGAATTTATGGTATGATTGGCGGACAGACTGTCGATGTAGAACAGGAGAATAAGGCAATCAGTTTTGATACATTAATGTATATCCATAATAATAAGACAGCTGCGCTGATTGAATGTGCGATGATGATCGGAGCAGTACTTGCAGGAGCTTCCGAGAAAGAAGTATCCATGATCGAACAGATTGCCAACAAGGTAGGTATTGCTTTTCAGATAGAAGATGATATTCTCGATGTAGTAAGTACCAGTGAAGAAATTGGAAAACCAGCAGGAAGCGATGAAAAGAACGGAAAAAATACATACGTCTTATTCAAAGGTATAGAGCAATCTAAAAAGGATGCAGAACAATATACAAGAGAAGCGTTACAGATTTTTGATGAATTAGAGTATAAAAATCCTTTTTTACGTGAATTACTTCTATATCTGGTTGGAAGAAAAAATTAAAAATACCATTCGGAGGATGCGTAATGGGACGTTTATTAAATAAAATAAAAGAACCAAATGATATAAAGAGAATTTCTCCAAAGCTTTATCCGATTCTGGCACAGGAAATCAGAGATTTCCTCATAGATCATGTCAGTCAGACTGGCGGGCATCTTGCCTCGAATTTGGGAGCAGTGGAAATTACAATGGCTCTGCATATCTGTCTTCATTTTCCAGAAGATAAGGTGGTATACGATGTGGGGCATCAATCCTATGTTCATAAGTTACTGACAGGAAGAAAAGACGAATTTACTTCTTTAAGACAAAAAGATGGTCTTTGCGGTTTCCCTAAGCGATGTGAGAGTGACTGTGATGTATTTGGCACAGGACACAGTTCTACCTCTATTTCAGCAGCATTAGGGCTGGCTGTAGCAAGAGATTTAGAACAAAAAGAAGAAACCATTGCTGCGGTAATCGGAGATGGCGCTTTATCTGGTGGAATGGCCTACGAAGCCCTGAATAATTTATCAATTCTTCGAAGAGAAAAGAAGAACATGATTATTATCTTAAATGATAATAAAATGTCGATTTCAGAGAATGTTGGGGGAATGAGCCGTTATTTAAACGATTTGCGTTCTAGAAGAAGTTACAGTGAGTTTAAGGAGAATGTAGAAAATGCACTAAATAATATTCCCGGTGTAGGAAAAAGTGTTGCGAGAACATTAAAGAAATCAAAAGATTCCATCAAGCAGCTTTTTATTCCAGGAATGCTATTTGAAAATATGGGGATTACGTATTATGGACTTGTAAACGGCCATGATATTTATGAACTGATTCACGCAATCAATAGAGCGAAACAGCACGAAGGCCCTATTTTGATTCATGCGATTACCCGAAAGGGAATGGGATATAAGTATGCCGAGAAGAATCCAGAAAAGTTTCATGGAATCGGGCCATTTGATAAAGAGACCGGAGAGGTTTTAGCAAAGAAAACGAAAAAGACCTACACAGATATATTTGCTGAGAGCCTGGTGGAATTAGCCAGGGAGAATAAAAAGGTCGTGGCAATCACAGCGGCTATGCCATCTGGCACAGGTTTAAAAGCTTTTAAAAAGCATTATCCAAAGCGCTTTTTTGATGTTGGTATTGCAGAAGAACATGCTGTTACTTTTGCGGCCGGGCTTGCTGCGCAGGGAATGCGTCCGGTTTTTGCGGTATATTCTTCTTTTCTGCAAAGAGGATATGATCAGGTCCTTCATGATGTATGTATCCAGAAGCTTCCTGTATTTTTTGGCATTGACCGTTCCGGTCTTGTAGGCGCAGATGGAGAGACACATCAGGGAATTTTTGATATTTCTTATTTGAGTCATATTCCAAATATGGTATTGATGGCTCCAAAGAATGAAAAAGAAATGCCAGCAATGATGAAGTTTGCCTTAGAGTATAATGGACCAACCGCTATGAAGTATCCAAGAGGTAGTGTATATGATGGTTTATCTGAATATAATGCTCCGATAGAACTTGGAAAGAGTGAAATGATTTACGAGGGACAAGATGTCGTAATCCTGGCAGTAGGAAATATTATGGAAGAATGTGAAAAAGCAGTGCAGCTTCTTAAAAGTCAGGGATATAATCCGGGGCTTGTAAATGTTCGTTTTATTCGCCCAATGGATGAAGAGATGCTGCATGTACTGTCCAAAAAATATTCACTTATTGTTACTGTAGAAGAGAATCAGTTAATCGGAGGATATGGGCAGATGGTTTCTGCTTTTCTCCATAAAAATGTATGCAAGAATCAGCTTCTTACTCTGGGTATTTCCGATTATTTTGTGGGTCATGCCACTGTGAATGAGCAAAGAGAAGAAGCCGGAATCAATGCGGATTCCATTGTAAAGTCGATAATAGATAGGATGAATTAGAATGAAACAACGTTTGGATGTATTGTTAGTAGAGCAGGGACATGCTGCGTCGAGAGAGAAAGCAAAAGCGATGATCATGTCAGGAGTCGTTTTCGTAAACGGCCAGCGAGAAGATAAGGCCGGAAGCACCTTTGATGAGAAGGCTGCCGCAACTATTGAGATTCACGGTTCTACGCTTCGCTATGTAAGTCGTGGTGGCTTAAAACTGGAGAAAGCTGTAGAACAGTTCGGCTTTTCCTTAAAAGATAAAACCTGTATGGATGTCGGGGCTTCTACTGGAGGATTTACAGACTGTATGCTTCAGAATGGAGCCGCAAAAGTATTTTCTGTTGACGTTGGAAGAGGACAGCTTGATTGGAAACTCAGGAATGATGAACGTGTTGTTTGTATGGAAAAGACAAATATGCGTTATGTGAAACCGGAAGATATTGGAGAACTGGCCGACTTTATTTCTATTGATGTCTCCTTTATTTCTCTTACAAAGATTCTTCCACCAGTAAAGGCGTGTTTAAAAGAGGATGGACAGGTTGTCTGTCTTATTAAACCACAGTTTGAAGCAGGAAGAGAAAAGGTAGGGAAAAAAGGTGTAGTAAGAGACCGACAAGTACATGAAGATGTTATAAAGCAGATTATGGACTTTGCCTTAGCACTTGGTTTTTCACTGCTGCATCTTGATTATTCACCGATTAAAGGACCAGAGGGAAATATAGAGTACTTACTGCATTTATTAAACAGACCGGAGGAAAGCCAGATTAGTGATGAGATGATACCGGATGTTGTTGCGGCATCCCATCAGTCGTTGTCTCATCGTGAAGCGGCGAAATAGACAGCATGAATAATTTTTTAATTATTGCAAATAAGCAAAAAGATATTAATCTTGAAATTACAGAACAGATCAAACATCATATTACAAGAATGGGTGCAGTATGTAACGTATATGACCAGTATAACAGAAACGTTACTTCTATAGATATTCCAGAGGGGACACAATGTATTCTTGTTATTGGTGGAGATGGTACCATTTTGGCTGCTGCAAGAATGCTTGTTGGAAATACGATTCCGTTACTTGGAATTAATCTTGGAACACTTGGCTTTCTTGCCGACGTGAATCTTGCTGATCTATCAAAGACATTGGATTTATTATTAAAAGACCAATATCAGGTAGAGAATCGTATCATGCTTACAGCAGAAGTGTATAAGCAGGGGGAAAAAGCGGCAACATATATCGCTCTCAACGACTTTAATATTAACCGTTGTGGAGCTTCGAGAGTTATCGGTTTAAAAGTGGGTATTAATGGCTCAACAATTGACTGCTACCGGGCAGATGGTGTTATTGTTTGTACACCAACTGGTTCTACCGGCTATAACTTGTCTGCTGGCGGCCCGATTATTAATCCAACTTGTAAGAACTTTGTGATTACCCCAATCTGCCCACATTCTCTTACTGCGAGAAGTATTGTACTTGCCAAGGAAGATGTGGTTACGGTGGAAGTAGAACAGATAAGAAGTAATATTAAGGAAGAGGCTATTATTTCCTTTGATGGAAGAGAAGGGTTAAGCATTGTTCCGGGAGATCAGGTAAAGATATATAAATCACAGGAAGTAACACCGTTTATTAAAGCAACGGAAGTCAGCTTTGTGCAGATTTTAAAGGAGAAGCTTTTATAAAAAGAAGTGGAGATAAGAATGAAGGGAAAACGACAGGAAAAAATACTGGAGATTATTCGGACAAATGATATAGAAACACAGGAAGAACTGACCAAAAAATTGTCAGAGGCAGGATTTTCTTCGACGCAGGGGACGATTTCAAGGGATATTCGTGAATTAAAACTCACAAAAGTTACCGGTGCAAATGGAAAACAGAAGTATGCACCGATTCAGACTGAGGATATTCATGTTTCCAGCAAGTATAAAAGAGTATTGTCTGAGGGAATTCTTCACATGGATAATGCAGAAAATATATTAGTAATCAAAACAGTTCCAGGCATGGCAATGGCATGTGCCGCGGCGATTGATTCTATTTCTCTTCATGGAGTACTTGGCTGTATTGCCGGGGACGACACGATTATGTGCGTGGTGAAAGAAACCCCTATGGTGGAGGAAGTTATGAAGGAAATTGACACGATTATGAAGGGACATCGTTAACATCGGAGGGTGCTATGCTCATAAATTTACACGTTAAAAATCTGGCACTTATTGAGGAAACAGAGGTAGATTTTACAGATCATCTCAATATACTTACAGGAGAAACAGGTGCAGGTAAGTCGATTCTCATTGGGTCGATTCAATCTGCGCTTGGTGCGAAAATACCAAAAGATATGATAAGACATGGCTGTGACAGTGCACTTATTGAACTGATATTTCACACAAAAAGCCAGGCAGTCCAAAAAAAGATGGAAGAATTTGAGATTCCATTTGAAGATGGAGAGATTATTATATCAAGGAGGATTACCAATAACAGAGTTATTAATAAGGTAAATGATATCAGTGTTACAATTGGCAGATTAAAAGAACTTTCGCCGCTTCTTCTTGACCTAAGTGGACAGCATGAGAACCAGCTTCTTTTAAAACCGCAGAATCATTTGAAAATTATTGATAGTTATCATCGAAGTGTAATCGCTCCTGTAAAAGAAAAGACCGCTTCCTTATATCATGAGTATCAGGAACTTCAAAAGAAACTTTCCGAACAAAATATGGGAGAGGAACAAAGAATTCGGGAGATGGAATTTTTAAAATATGAAATCCAGGAAATTGAGGAAGCGCAACTTCGCCCTGGAGAAGATGAATCTCTTGAAACGGAGTACCAGAAAGTATCCCATGCAAAAGAAATTCTTTCTGACTGTGCGGCTGTTCATGAAGTGACAGCAGGGCAAAACGGTTGTGCGGGTGATCTCATTGGTTCGGCCGTACAACGGCTTTATACGGTGTCTAATCTTGATGCCGAGGCTAGGGGACTAACAGAGCAGTTGCAGACCATTGATTCTTTGCTGAATGATTTTAACAGAGAACTTTCCAGTTATATTGATTCCATGGAATTTGATGGAGAGCAATTTGCAGAAATAGAGGAACGCTTGAATCTGATTAATCATTTGAAAGCAAAGTATGGAGATTCTATAGAGAAAATACAGAAATATCATGATAACAGTGTTGAAAAATATGAAAAACTTTCCAATTATGAGGAGTATATTTCTGAAATAAAAAGGGAATTATCTAAAGTAAAGGAAAAACTGGATATACAGTGTGAGAGATTGACTGCTTTGCGTAAAGAGGCAGCGATTCCGTTAACAAAATTAATTAAAGAAGCATTGTTAGATCTTAACTTTTTAGATGTTGTCTTTGAAATCGCTTTTGAACAGTCAGAACACTATTCTGCATTAGGAAAGGATAATGTCTGCTTTATGATTTCTACAAACCCAGGACAGGCAGTACGACCGCTTCATGAGATTGCATCTGGTGGTGAGTTGTCCAGAATCATGCTGGCAATCAAGTCTATTTTAGCAGATGAAGAAAATATTGAGACATTGATTTTTGATGAGATAGATACAGGAATCAGTGGAAGAACGGCACAGAAAGTTTCAGAACGACTTGCTTATATTGCAAAAAAAAGACAAGTTATTGCCATCACACATCTGCCGCAGATTGCTGCAATGGCAGATTCGCATTATTTAATCGAAAAAACAAGTGATGCCAATTCGACAATCAGTAATATTTACCCATTATCAGAAGAAGAATCGGTAAAAGAACTTGCACGAATGTTAGGCGGAGTGAAAATTACAGAAGCCGTTTTACAAAATGCAAGAGAAATGCGTGCTTTGGCAAAACAGTAAAATATGCCTGTTTGAAACAGGAAGATGCCTGCCATACTAAGTGAAAATTTAGATATGGGGGCATTTTTTATGAGGGAAAAATTAAAACAGTTTTACATTGTATTGTTAGTATTTATACTAACTATCATGGGGCAATATGGACACGTTTTACAGACAGAAGCTGTGTTTTCTACACAAAAAGAAACCGTTTCGGCAAAATCTCAGACGGGGAAACGACTAACCGAACAAAAAAGCGAGGAAAAAGTGTATGCATCAGGGATACCAATCGGAATTTATATAAAAACGGAAGGAATTCTTGTATTAGGACTCCAGCAGATTGACGGGAAAAATTCTCCGGCATCCTGTAAAATAAAGGAAGGGGATTATATTCTGAAACTAAACGCTCAGAATATCACAACAAAGCAGCAATTTATACGCTTATTGCAGAAAAATGGAGAAAAAGAAGTGGTGTTGACACTAAAGCGTAAGAACAAAAAGATAAAGGTGAAAGTACACCCCGTATATTCTGCAAAAAATAAATGTTATCAAATTGGTGTGTGGATTCGAAATGATACGCAGGGAATTGGTACGATTACTTTTATAAGAGAGGATGGGACTTTTGCAGCTCTTGGGCATGGAATTAATGACGGAGATATTGGTGTCCGCTTTTTAATTGAGGGTGGAAGTGCGTATCGAACTAATATATCTTCGATTTTGAAGGGAAAATCAGGAATGCCTGGAGAAATAATTGGCACGATTGATTATAGCTCGCAAAATTATCTTGGAGAGATATATGCGAATACGAACGGAGGAATTTTGGGAAAAATAACAGAAAACAAAAAAGAATTTTTTACAGATAAAAAAATAAGTATTGCAAAAAAATCAGAAGTGAAAACAGGAAAAGCATATCTTAGAAGCAGTATCAGTGGAAAAAGCAAAGATTATTCCATCGAAATAGAAAAAGTATTCTTTCACGAAAAAAATTCTTTAAAAACGTTAAAAATCAGGGTGACAGATTCCGAACTGATTACTCTTACTGGCGGAATTATTCAGGGACTTAGCGGCAGCCCTATTTTACAAAATGGTAAACTTGTTGGTGCAGTCACCCATGTTTTAATTGATAATCCGCAAATGGGCTATGGAATATTTGCAGAAAGTATGTTAGAATAAAAAAAGTGAATTTTTCAGTAAGAGATATTGCAAAATATAAGAAAATTATAGTAGAACTAGTATGCGTTATGATATTATAACGAAATACAGTGATGAAACAGCAACGACTAGTTAGCAGAACTATTGTAAAAAACTACAGGACAGATAATGAGGGATTATGAATAGTAAAAGTTTAAGCGATTATTATTATAACCATTCTTTTATGGATGGACTTCGGAAGAAACTACCAAAGCTTCTTCCGAATACATATTGTATAGCGGCAATTGATATTGAACATTTTCGCCTCTTTAATAAGTTGTATGGAAGAAGTTCCGGAGACGAGGTTATCCGCTATATTTGTGCCTGTTTGAAACAGAGTACCATGGAGAATGATGGAATTGATGCCTATTTAGGCGGAGATAATTTTGTTGCTCTTTTGCCAGACAGTGATGAATTACTTTGTAGCATACGGGAAAAAATTATAGAAAAGCTTGGCAAGTGGAATAACACATCTGTATTCTTTCCATTATTTGGTGTATACACGATAGAAGATACCTCGATACAGCCAGAATTAATGTATGATCGTGCCATGCTGGCGCGCTCTCATGCAGAAGAAGATTATAAATGGCATATCTGTCGTTATACTTTAGAGATGGAATCCTGTTTAGAAGAGGAAGTCTATCTGTTAGCAGAGATAGAGAAGGGCTTGGAAAACGAAGAATTTACATTTTTTGTCCAGCCGCAGTGTAATATTATGACAGGACAGATTGTCGGTGCCGAAGCATTGGTCCGCTGGCAGAAAGAGGATGGAGAGTTCCTTTTACCAGGTGAATTTATTCCAGTATTAGAGAAAAATAAGATGATAGACCGTCTGGACCGTTATATCTGGGAAAAGGTCTGTCAGTGGCTCAGACATTGGATTGACACAGGACATTCTCCGGTTCCAATCTCTATTAATGTATCCCGCATCGACATTTTTTCGATGAATGTCCCGGCTTATTTATTTGATTTGATGGAGAAATATCAGATTCCGAAACATTTGATTAAAGTAGAAATTACAGAAAGTGCCTACACAGAGAATAATAACCGGATTGCCAGTGCAGTAAATACATTGCGAAGCAGAGGATTAGTTGTTATGATGGATGACTTTGGCTGTGGATACTCTTCTTTAAATATGTTAGAGAATATACCTGTTGATGTATTAAAACTCGATATGCGTTTTCTTCGTTTTGAGGAGGCGGAACGCAAAAAAAGTGCACATATATTAGAAGCCATCGTAAATATGGCAAGTATGTTACATCTCCCGATTGTTGTTGAAGGAGTAGAAGATGAGAGTCAGGAGAAGTTTGTACAAGGTCTTGGCTATCGCTATACACAGGGATTTTATTATTATAAACCCCTTCCAATTCCTAAATTTGAAGAACTTTTGAGCGACCATAGAAGAATTGATACACAGGGAATTGTTTATAAACAGGTAGAGTCGATGCATATCCGAGAGTTCATTGATTCAAATTTTGTCAGTGACAGTATGCTCAATAATGTACTTGGCCCAGTTGTTTTTTTTGAAGTACAGAGTGGCAAGATAAAGGTAACCCGCGTCAATGAACAGTACTTCCAGATGATTGGAGCAGAACACTTCAAAGAAGACATTCAAAAAGAATTTTTAGCGCGGATTCCAGCAGAAGAACGCAGCCAGTTCAACGAAATGCTCGAAAACTCCTTCCTGAATCCAGTATCCGGTGCAGATGGTATGCTCCATCTCTTAAGAACAGAAACCGATAAACTCACCGTATACATTAAAGTATTCTATATGCAGGAAAAAGAAGACTGGAGACAATATTACTGTTCCTTAATGGATATGACAAAAATATTATAAATAATAAAAAAGCTATTGCAGTGTTAACTATAAACACTGCAATAGCTTTTTATTATTCCTTCTCTCTGGGTTCGGCAGTCACTGACATTCATTCAGCATTTACCTAATGTTCGCCTTCACATACTCTTTGATTGCCTCAAAGCTTTCCTTACTGATAACATGTTCTATCTTACAGGCATCTTTCTCTGCAATTTCGGCAGAAACACCTAATTTTTCTAAACATGATGTAAGTAATTGATGACGCTCATAAATCATATCCGCAATTGCCTTTCCAGATTCTGTAAGATAAATATATCCGGCATCTGTTACAGTGATATGATTCTTCTCGCGAAGATTCTTCATGGCGATACTTACACTTGATTTTTTGAAATCAAGCTGATTAGCGACATCAACGGAACGAACAACAGGAAGTCTTTTACTGAGAACTAAAATAGTCTCTAAATAGTTTTCAGCAGATTCGTTGTTTTTTTCCTTCAAAATAATCACCTCAATAAACGTATAAATTCACTTATTATTAGTAGTATAACATATTAGCGACAATTTTTCAAACAAAGGTATTAAAAAGTTTTATCATTATTAATCCTTTAAAAAGAAAGAGTAAAATGCTACACTGTAACGGGAGATTTATGGCAGATAACCATGAATACAAAGGAGAATATTTATTATAGATACGATTTTGTACATGGGATTGATATAGTCATAAAATTTTGAAGAGAAAGGATGAAAAAGAAAGATTTTATGAAGAAACTATTATACTTTATGAAAGACTACAAAAAAGAAAGTGTTCTGGCTCCTTTATTTAAGATGTTAGAAGCGTTCTTTGAATTATTTGTACCATTGGTTGTTGCGTCAATCATTGACGATGGTATTGTTCCAAAAGATTCTGGGCATATCATAAGAATGTGTCTGCTTCTTCTGGTATTAGCGGCAGTGGGATTGACATGTTCTATTACCGCACAGTATTTTGCGGCAAAGTCTGCTGTTGGAGCGGCAACAGGGATTCGTTATGAATTATTTACCCATATTCAGACATTAGGCTATGAGGAGATGGATATGGTAGGAACATCTACATTGATTACTCGTATGACAAGTGATATTAATCAGGTGCAGAACGGAATCAATCTGGTACTTCGTCTGTTCCTGCGGTCTCCATTTATTGTATTTGGTGCGATGATCATGGCATTTACGATTGATGTGAAGGCTGCGATGATTTTTGTTGTGGCAATCATTTTATTGTCTATCGTTGTATTTGGTGTCATGTTTATTACAAAGCCACTTTATAAAAAGGTACAGTCAGGACTCGATACGATTCTTGGAACAACAAGAGAGAATCTTACAGGTGTGCGTGTGATTCGTGCTTTTCATCAGGAACAGGCAGAATATAATAAGTTTTTAGCAGAGAATGAAGAACTTACTTCTTTACAGAAATTTGCTGGAAAAATATCAGGACTTACGAATCCACTGACTTTTATTATTATCAACTTTGCTATTTTGGTATTGATTCATACCGGTGCGGTTCGTGTAAGTCTTGGTACGTTATCACAGGGACAGGTTGTTGCGCTTTATAACTATATGTCCCAGATTCTTGTAGAGCTTATCAAGCTGGCAAACCTCATTATTTCCGTGACAAAAGCGATGGCATGTTTTAATCGTATTCAGGATGTTTTTCATATTGAGCCATCTATGAAAGAAGGAACAAAAACAGTTGCTGCTGCAGGCAATACCACTCCTGCGGTAGAATTTAAAAACGTTTCCTTTACTTACGCCGGAGGCGGAGATCATGCTGTGGAGAATATTTCCTTTAAGGCAATGCCAGGACAGACCATTGGAATTATTGGAGGTACTGGTTCTGGAAAGTCTACACTTGTCAATCTGATTCCAAGATTTTATGACGTGAGTGAGGGAGAGGTAGATATTGCAGGGAAAAATATACAGGATTATACTTATGGATCTTTAAGAAACACAATTTCTGTTGTTCCACAAAAGGCGCAGCTTTTTGCCGGAACGATTCGGGATAATTTGACTTTTGGCTGCCCGGATGCGACAGAAGAACAGATAGAAGAGGCACTTGCTATCTCGCAGGCAAAGGAATTTGTTGACACAAAAGAAGGAAGACTTGATGCGAAGATAGAACAGGGCGGTAAAAACCTTTCTGGTGGACAGAGACAGCGCCTTACTTTAGCAAGAGCGTTAGTGCCACAGTCAGATATCCTCATTATGGATGACAGTGCATCTGCCCTTGATTATGCAACAGATGCCAGGCTTCGAAAAGCAATTCAGGATATGAAGAGAAAACCGACTGTATTTATCGTGTCACAGAGAACTTCCTCCATCCAGAATGCTGACATGATTTTAGTGCTTGATGATGGAAAGATAGCAGGGCAGGGAACGCATGAACAGTTACTTAAGTCCTGTAATATTTACCGTGAAATTTATGAGACACAGTTTAAGAAGGAGGAAGCGTAAATGGCACAGCAAAATACAAACGGCAAAAGAAAAAGCACAATAAAAAAAGTGTGGCATTATTTAAAAAACTACCGTTTCCTTCTGATTTTATCGATTCTTATGGCGGCACTTACCGTTGCCGGTACATTATATGTACCAATCCTTGTCGGAGATGCGATTGATTTTATTATTAAAAAAGGACAGGTAAATTTTGCGGCGATTGCAAAAATATTAGAAAAAGGTGCGACAGTTATTTTATTTACGGGAATCACACAGTGGATCATGAATATCTGTAACAACCACATTACATTTCATGTAACAAGAGACATCCGTA
>OCPT01000942.1_pt1 | contig 19055 bp, 24 predicted proteins | sample 1538741 | NCBI WGS metagenome assembly OCPT01 (sample SAMN04571723, study PRJEB22368) | human gut metagenome | biome: human gut; material: stool | host: Homo sapiens | place: Luxembourg | collected 2012-12-06 | reverse complement strand
CAAGTAAATAAGATAAAGCAAAAAGCTATTGCAGATATTAGAAGATGGGAAGAGTGGCGAAAGGTGGAATAAAAAAGGAATAAAATATGAATAATTATATAGACAATATATGCAATAATGAGTATGTAGAGATTATGCATTGAGTGTGACTTCTATGAACATGGACAAGTCCTCCTATAATGATATTTGTAAAGCATCTAGTGTAAAAGCTAGGTGCAATATGGAGATATAGTTTATTAATGGTAAAACAATAGAACTTTAATCTATAGAAGTAGGTTCGATTCCTACAATCTCCAACAAAGGTTATTCTATTAACCTCTCATAAATTCTCAATACCCTTTTACAGAAAAACACTTAGCAGAAATGTTAGGTGTTTTTTATTTTATATAAAGAAAGGAGTGGTGTTGTCATGGCATTGACAGTAAAACAAAAGGCATTTGCGGATTACTATATTGAGTTAGGCAATGCCACGGAAGCATATAAGAGAGCTTACCCAAAAGTTACTAAGCAGAGGACGGCAGAGAGTGCAGGAAATAGATTGTTGAGTAATGTTGAGGTTAAAAACTATATTGATGAAACAATGGAAAAGCTTTCGGATAAAAGAATAGCAAAAGCAGAGGAAGTACTAGAATACTTAACTAGAGTTATTCGAGGAGAAGAAACAGAGCAAGTAGTAGTTACTGAAAATATTGGTGATTTTATGAGCGAAGCTAGAGTGATTAACAAGGAACTATCAGCTAAAGATAAAATTAAAGCAGCAGAGCTTTTAGGTAAGAGGTATAGGTTATTCACTGATAAAATTGAAGCTGATGTAAATGCATCTGTAGTCTTTATAGGAGAGGATTCACTTGAAGACTAATAATGAATTAAGAGTAAGTTTACCGAGCAAGATAGGAAAAGGTTACGGTGCTTTTTGGAAGTTTAAAGGAAGGTATAGAGTATGTAAAGGTGGTAGAGGTAGTAAAAAGTCTACTACAACAGCTATGTGGATTATCTACAATATGATGAAATATCCATTAGCAAATACTTTAGTTATAAGAAGAGTATTTAATACCCATAAAGATAGTACCTATACACAGCTTAAATGGGCAGTAAATAATTTAGGAGTAAGTCATTTATGGCATTTTAGTAAATCGCCATTAGAAGCTACATATAAACCAACTGGGCAGAAGATATTATTTAGAGGACTTGATGATCCAATGAGTATTACTTCAATTACTGTTGAAGTTGGACATTTATGTTGGTGTTGGTTTGAAGAGGCTTTCCAAGTGATGAATGAAGATGATTTTAATAAAATTGATATGTCTATTAGAGGAGAGCTTCCAGAAGGTTACTTTAAGCAAATAACATTAACTTTCAACCCTTGGAGTGAGAAGCATTGGTTAAAAAAAAGATTCTTTGATAATCCGGATAAGAACACTTTAGCTATAACAACTAATTATACTTGTAATGAATATTTAGGTGATGATGATAGAGATATATTCAATACTATGAAAGAAAAGAATATAAGAAGATATAAAATAGAAGGCCTTGGGGAGTGGGGAATAGCAGAAGGATTGGTATATGATAACTTCGAGGAATTAGAGTTTGATTATAGGGAGATAAGCAAAAGAGCTGGAGTGGTATCTCACTTTGGTTTAGACTTTGGTTACACTAATGATCCTACTGCTTTTATTGCGTTACTGGTTGATAAAGCTAATTATGAAATTTATATCTTTGATGAAATATATAAAACTGCTATGACTAATAAGGATATATATGCAGAGATTAATTATAAAGGTTATAGCAAGGAAAGAATAATAGCAGACAGTGCAGAGCCTAAAAGTATTGAAGAACTTAAAAGGTTAGGGCTTAAAAGAATTAAAGGAGCAAGAAAAGGTAAGGACAGCATTCTATTTGGTATCCAGAAGCTTCAGGATTATAAATTTTATATACATCCTAGATGTGAGAATTTTACCGTAGAAGTTAATAACTATGTTTGGGATAATAAAGATGGTAAGGTAATGAATAAACCAATAGATGAGTACAACCACTTGATGGATGCTTTAAGATATGCAACTGAAAACATGGAAAAGAAAGGCTTAAGAACATTCTAGGCCTTATTTTTATGCAAAAGAAGGTGATGGAGTTGGGATAATAAAAAATACATTCAATAAACTTAAGAAAGGAATGAAAGCTGGTATGTTAGCAGTTAAAGATAACAATAATATTCTAAGTGATGAAAAGATTATTAATATAATAAATGATTTTAATTCTTCTAAGAGAAGAAGTTTAATGTTAACTGGTGAAAGATATTATGAGTGTGAAAATGATATTTTTAAGAGAAGAATAACAAAGGTAGTTGATGGAGCTACTATTGAAGAAACATATAAAGCTAATAATAAGCTAGCACATAGTAAATATAAAAATCAAGTAGATGAAAAGATAAATTATTTATTATCTAAAGAGCATACTCTTAAATGTGATGATAAGCAGTATCTAACAAAGATTAATGATATATTAGATGAATTACAATATGATATTGTTGGGTTAGGTTATGAGGCTAGTAACAAAGGTATAGGTTGGATGCAACCTTATATTGATGCAGATGGAAACTTTAAGACTATGGTTATACCAAGTGAGCAGTGCATTCCGGTTTGGAGAGATAACAGCCATAAGGAACTAGATGCAATGATAAGAGTATATGAAACTATTACTTGGGAAGGTTCCAGGAAAAAGACTTTAACTAATGTTGAGGTATGGACAGAAAGTGAAGTTAAATATTATAGGCAAGAAGGAAGAACTTTAATACCTGACTATAATTTAAATAATGATAACAATGGGCCAGTAGCACATTATAAGAAAGGTGATGCATGGCTTGGATGGGGTAAAGTACCTTTTATTCCTTTCAAAAATAACAGAATAGAAATGCCAGATATTAAATTTGTTAAAACTTTAGTTGATGCATATGATTTAAGCAGAAGTGAAGCAGCTAATTATGTTGAAGAAGTAAAGAATTTAATTTTTGTTCTAAAGGGTTATGGAGGAGAAGATATTGGAGAGTTTATGGATAGACTTAATAAATATAGAGCTATACCAATAGATGATCCTACAGATGGAGGAGTAGACACTTTAACACCTACTATGGATATTACAGCATTAAGAGAACACTATGAACAACTTAAGAGAGATTTAATTGAAGATGGACAAAGTGTTAATAAAGACTTAGATAAATTCGGTAGTGCGCCTTCAGGAATTGCTTTAGGATTTATGTATAGTGGATTGGATTTAAAGTGCAATGCCTTTGAGGTTGAGTTTAAAAGAGGATTTAAGGAGTTATTATATTTCTTAAATAGATATTTATCTGAAAATAATTTAGGAAATTATGATAAGGTTAAAGTTGAATTAATATTTAATAGAGATATGAAGATTGATGAAACAGAAGTTATTGAAAATTGTAGTAAGAGCAAGGGGATAATTTCTGATGAAACTATTATTGGTAATCATCCATGGGTTAAGGATATAGAAGTTGAGAAAAATAAAATTAAGGAAGAAGAAGAAGAAAAGCTTCCACAATGGGATTCAGTACCTATAAAGAAGGTTGATGAAAATGGACAAGGAAAAGAAGAATAGTGAATACTGGGCAAATAGAGTTGCTAATGAAACTTGGAATAAATATAACTCTTATGAGGAGCAGAATAAAAATCTTTTAGAGTTTTATAAAGAAGCTATATTGGATATTGAAGAAGAGTTATATAGATTAATGATTAAAATTGGAGAGAAACCTACTCTTACAGATATGCATGATAATAATAGATTAACTAAACTTAAGAAGAAAATGGAGGGTATAGTTAAGGAGTTAACTGAAAAAACTATTGAACATAATAAGGACCAATTAATAGAAGCTATTAAGGAGCAGTATAAAGATGTATCTATTGCAATTGGTAAAGAAGATTTTTCACTTCCAAAGAAAAAGGAAATGGAAATGATGCTTAATAATCCTTGGAGTGGTATGAATTATAGTGAAAGAGTATGGGAGAATAATAGAGTGCTTGCATCTAACTTAAATGAGATATTAACTAGAGGTTTGATTCAAGGTAAATCTGTTATGGATATGACTAAAGAATTAAATGATAGAATGATGAAAGGTTTTAATAGATCACATACTCTTATAAGGACTGAAGTAATGCATTATATGAATGAGAGTTCTTTAAAATCTTATAAAGATGCTAATGTTAAAGAAGTTGAAATATATGCAGCAGAAGATGAAAGAACTTGTGAACATTGTGGAAGTGAGCATACTAAAGTATATAAGATAGATAAAGCTCCAATATTACCTTTTCATCCTAGATGTAGATGTACTTACTTGCCAGTTATTAAGTTTGAAACTAATAAAAAAGAAGTAGTTTAGCACTTACTGAAATGTAGGTGCTTTTATTATGCCTTTTTTTATGTTGTAGGCGTAAAAGAATAACATTAAAACTACATTTCAAGAGCAACACTTGTAAAAAGCGTAGATGGAGGAATAGAAAATGAAATTTGAAGAGCTATTAAAGGCACAAGGACTTTCAGAGGAGCAGATTACATCTATAACAGGAGCAATGAATAAGGAGAAGATTTATACTACTTCATTAGAAAATGCTGATGATAGATACAGTAAACTGAAAGGACAAAAAGAAAATTTAGAGGGTGAATTAAATACAGCTAATACTACAATAGCAGATTTAAAGAAAGCTTCTAAAGGTAATGAAGAATTACAAAATAAAATCAAAGAGCATGAAGCTACTATTTCAACTATGAAAACTGAAAATGATGCTAAGATTAGAAACTTAACTATTGATAGTGCAATAGATAAGGCTTTAATTGGTGCTAAACATTCTGATTTATTAAAAGGTCAGTTTGATAGAGAGAAGTTAGTGGTAGGTGAAGATGGTACTATTCAAGGATTTGATGAACAGTTAACAGGACTTAAGGAAACTTACAAGGATTTCTTTGAGGAAAAGTTAAGTGGTAATCCACCTAATAATAATGGTGGAAGCAAAGGCGATACAGACCCATTTTTACAAGGGTTTGATGAGGCGTTTAACTAAAAATAATAAAAATTAAGAAAAGGAAGTGCTTTAACAATGGCAACAATTAATTATGCAACTAAATATTCTGATAAGATTGATGAGAAATTCTCACAGGAATCTTTATCTGATTCTTGTATTAACAAGGATTATGATTTTGTAGGAGCTAAGACAGTAAAAGTTTATACTGTTTCTACTGCTGCAATGGGAGACTATACTAGAAGTGGTAATAACAGATATGGTACAGCAAATGAGTTAGATGCAACAGAGCAAGAAATGACTATGACAAAAGATAGATCATTTACATTTACTATTGATAAGATGAATGAAGATGAAACAGGTGGAGCATTAAATGCAGGTAAAGCATTAGCTAGACAATTAAGAGAGGTTGTTATTCCAGAGGTTGATGCTTATAGATTTACTAAGATGTCAACAGGAGCTGGTAAAATCGCTGAAGCTGTAGAAATTACTAAGACTAATATTTATGATTTAATAACTGCTGGTACTGAATGGTTAGATGAAAAGAGTGTACCAGTAGTAGGTAGATTTATATTAGTTACACCAGCGGTATATAGAGCTATGAAACAATCACCAGATATCGAACTTGAAACAGAAATTGCACAAGAAATGAGATTAAAAGGTGTAATTGCTGAAATAGATGGTATGTTAGTTAAGAAAGTACCATCAAATAGATTACCATCTAAAGCTGGGTTTATAATTGGTCATGCTTGTGCAACTACTGCACCAGTTAAATTAGCAGAGTATAAGATCCATACTGATGCACCTGGTGTTTCTGGAGCACTTGTTGAAGGTAGAGTATATTATGATGCATTTATATTAGAAAATAAGAAGAATGCTATTTATGCTCAACCTATAGTTTAGGAGGTAATGTTATGGTTATGCTTAAAAGAGAAAAGGATGGTGTAATCTATGGAGCAAATGAGGGTAGTATTATATATGCTGCTCTTATTGCTGATGGATTTGAGCCTATAAAAGAAGAGAATAATGAGGATCAAGGGGAAAAGTCTTTGGAAGAAATGAAAGTTGATGAATTAAAGCAACTTGCAAAAGATTTAGGGTTAACTGGAGCTAGTAATTTAAAAAGAGATGAACTTATAGAAGTAATTCAATCTATGAGGTAAATAGGTTAATCTATGAAAGAACGTATATTATATAGTTTAATGATGAGGCCTGATATACAATGTACTGAAATGTTATTAGATGATATTATTGATGATACTATTTCAGAAGTTAAAGGATATCTTAATTATAAAGATAATGAAGAATTGCCAAGTAATTGTAAATCTATAGTACAAGAGTTAGTTGTGATTAAACTTAATAGGATAGGCTCGGAGGGGTTACAAAGTGAAAGTCTTGGTGGTAGTAATGCTGTAAATCAAACTTTTATTAATGGAATACCTAATGAGATTAAGTCTAGAATAAGAAAGTTTAGGAGGTTGCCTAGATGAGCATTAATTCTAGGATGCAATATGTTGAATTGCAAGTAAAAGAAGAAGTACAGGCAACAACAGGGCAATTTAAAGAACAATGGACTACGGTAGATGAAATACTTATGTCTATATCTCAAAAAGAAGATAGAATATATAGGAATAATACTCTTGAAGTTATTGATAATAAATATATGGGGATTACTTATTCTAAGGGGATTAAAAAGGGTAAGAATCGTATTAAATTAGAGAGTAGTATTTTTAATATTGAATCTGTTAATGATTCAGCTGTTAAAAGTATTATTATTTTAAGGGAGATTGAGCCAAGTGGAATTTAATAATCCAGATGATGCTATGAGAGCTGTTGCTAGTGTTTTAAATAGTATTGAAAATGAACAATTAGTACAAGCTTTTCAAAATATATTATTACAGGGTGAAGCAATTGCTAAAAGAGAATGTCCAGTTGATCAAGGACCATTAAGGGCAGATATTCATAGTGAAATGGTTGAAACTAGGGATAGATTAGAGGGAGCTATAGGAAATAAACTTAAGTATGCTCCTTATGTTCACAATGGGACTGGTATATATGCTGTAAATGGTGATGGTAGAAAAACACCTTGGAAATATAATGTACCTATTGGAAAGTATAAGGGATGGCATTTGACTAAAGGGCAGAGACCACAACCTTATTTAAAAAAGACTTTAGAGAAATTAAAAGAAACATTCCCAGATGATATTGCTAATGCTATTAGAGGGGGAATAAGATAATGAGAAGTTTATATAAAGCTAGATTAAAAAGTGATAATTTGTTATTAGAGCTTTTAGGTAGTAAAGTAAATGATGATAAGATATATCCTAATTATTCTAGTAGAGAAGAACCTTATTTAGTGCTTAAGATTAGACCTACTGAAAGAGGTAGAGTTAATGTTGATGATGTTGAAATTAAGGTAATAGATTCAGATGTTGAAAGACAGGAGTTAATACAAGAAAAGGTATTAGCTCTTTTTGAATTTGGAGAAACATTACAACATTTTAGGCAAGGTAATAATGTTATTATTACATCTCATCTTACTGGAAGTGGTGAGCTTGAATATGAGGATTTAGGATTATATGAAAAAGTATTAAATTTTGAAGTGAAATGGAGGTAATTATATGCCAGAAGTACAAAGACCAGCTGATGATATAATTTTAGGAAGTGGTACTTTATTTATTGTTGATGCTCCAGAGGAAAATGCAATACCTGACAAGACACAAGATACAACAATAGAGACGACTGATAATCATATGGGCGATATTAAGGGTGGAGCTAGATTTAATTATAAACTTACTGACTATGAGGTAGTTAATGATAGAGGTGAGGTTAGAAAAAGGGTTATAACTAAAGAAGAAGGCTCTTTTAAATCTGGTTTGCTTAGTTGGATAATGGCTAATATGCCTAAACTTATTAGGGGTGAATTTACTACAACTGAAAGTGAGAAAATTTTAAGAATTGGTAAAGGAATAACTATTAAAAATAAATTAATAAGGTTTGTTCACACAAAGGATAACGGTAAGAAATTAAGATTTACTATGCTTGGTACACCTAGTAATGGAATTGAATTTGCATTAGATCCAAATAAAGAATCTGTAATAGATACTGAATTTAAAGCTATTAATGCAAAAGATGGTACTATTATTGAAATAAGAGAGGAGATATAATTAATGATAGATTTAAGTGCTATTTTAAAAAGAACTTTAGATATTAAGTTACCTTCAGGGAATATTATTAGTTGTGAAATACCAAAAGAACAGGATTATATAAAGATAATTAACTTAGAAAATGAGGTTAGAAAGAAGTTAACTAATCCAGATTCTACTATTGATGAGGTTGCATCTTTAAAGGATAAGGAGTTAAGGATTATTTTTATGGGATCAACTGAAGAAGCTATTAATGAATTATTAACTCTTAATACAAGAATTAAAAGCTATGTTACAGATGAGTTTATAAAATTTATTGCAAATATAGATCAAGACCCAAACTAAGTATTCCCTTCATAGGTGATAATGAGGGGAATGATTTTGATTATACTAAGTATGATAATATAATGAACTCTATAAATATGATATGTGAATTTACTAATTTAAACATGATACAAGCTTTGGAGTTGCCACATGATGTTTTTTTACTTACATTAAGGAATTGCATTATTAAATCTATGAACTCTAGTAAAGAAGGTAGAGAGCAATTAAGATTATGGAAAATTTTACACACAACTACTCCAGATTATGATAAAATTAGGAATAATAATTATTATTGCGAGGGGTAGAAAATGAAAAATATTTTAATTTTAGGGTTAACAATAGCTTTATTAGGTTTAGTTGGTTGTGGAGATGACAAAGAGGAAGCAAAAGATTCTAGTAATGATGTTGTAGCATCTCAAGGTATACAAGAAATTAGCAAAGAAGATAAAGATAATATTAAAACAAAAGCAGAAAAGGTACTTGAAGATAAGAATGTTACTAATATTGATGTTTTAACAGATTCAGTTACTGGAGAAGCAATGCTTAGTATTCAATTACAAGGTAATATTGTAAAGGAAGATGCAAATATTGCTGAATTGGAAGAGTTAGCTAAAGAAATTGATAGCAAGGTAGCTGATATATCTACTAAGAATACTATTGAATTTATAGATAAGAATTATCAACTTATGCTTATGTATAGTGAAGGGGAATTTACACATTTTGAATAATTAATTTTTAGAGGTTGGGATATGATCCTAGCCTTTTTATTTTATAAAAAAGGCAGGTGGTGGAATGGCTAAATTAGATTTAGGTACGCTTGTTTTAGGGTTAGCTATAGATAAAACTAATTGGCATCAAGGCATTACTGATGCAATAACTCAAGGTGATGGATTTAAAGGAAAGTTTGAAGGTATTAGTAGTTTTATAACCGGTAACTGGAAAACTTTAATGCTTGGTGGATTTGCAGCTGTTGGTCTTGCGGTAGGTAAATTTGTTAGCGATTCTATAGGTAAGGCTATGGAGTTTGAAGACCAGATGGCTCAAGTATCGACATTACTTAATGGAACGGCTGAAGAAGTTGCACAAAGAACTGATGAATTAGGTGATTCTGTTTTAGAAATATCTGATAGAACTGGAAAGGCTACTGATGATTTAACAAATGGAGCTTATCAAGTTGTATCTGCTTATGGAGATACTGCTGATGCAATGGGAATATTAGAAGTTGCTGCACAAGGAGCTAAGGCTGGAGGTGCTGAAACTGTAGATGCAATTAATCTATTGAGTGCAGTTACTAAAGGTTATGGAGATACTTCTGTTGAAGCTAATACTAAAGTTTCTGATATGGCCTTTACTGCGGTTAAACTAGGACAAACTACTTTCCCTGAACTTGCTGGATCCATGGGGAAGGTTGTTCCTCTTGCTGAATCTCTTGGAGTAAAGCAAGAAGAGTTATTTGGAGTTATGGCTACATTTACTGGGGTAACTGGTAATGCAGCAGAAGTTAGTACACAATTTAGAGGTGTATTACAAGCACTAATGGCTCCAAGCGAAACAATGACAGAGTTAATAGCAAACTTAGGTTATGAAAATGGTAATGCAATGATGGAGAGTTTAGGACTACAAGGCTCTATTGATGCTATTACTAATGCAGCTAATGAAAGTGGAACTCCATTACAACAATACATTGGAAGTATAGAAGGACAAACTTTAGCTTTAGCAGCAAGTGGGGCCCAGTCTGAAAATCTTAAAGAGAAAACTGAAGCTATGACACAAGCAAGTGGAGCAACTAAAGAGGCGTTTGATAGAACTACTGAAAGTTCTAAGGCACAATATGAAATGATGAAAAATAAGCTTGGGAATAGTATGACAGAATTAGGTCGTAGCTTTTTACCTTTAGTTACTGGCGCTATGCAAATGTTATCTCCAGTAGTTGATGGTGTTACATGGGCTATTAAAGAGTTAAGTGATGGGATTAGTTGGTGTATAACTAAATGTAAAGAACTTTGGGAGTGGGTATCTAATAGCAAATTAGGAAAAGCTGTTGGTGGAATAGTTGATGGAGTAGGTAGTTTATTTGGAGGAAAAGAGAAAAGTATTAATGCTCAAGTTGAGGCATCTTATGCAGTAGGTACTAATTATGTACCACATGATATGGTTGCTCAAATTCATGAAGGTGAAATGATTGTACCAGCTGAATATAATCCTTATAATTCTAATGCTAAAAATGGTGGATTTAAAGGTGGAGGAATTACTCAAAATAATTATTTTTATTCTAATGCTTTAACTCCAAGTGAAGTTGCAAGACAAAATAAGAGAGCTATGCAAGATTTAGCTTATTCATTTTAGAAGGGAGGTGTAAGTTTGTACTACTATGAAAATGAAAATGGAGATAATATTTGTATAGGATATGATACTGATGAATATATGCTTAAGAGCATTGATGGTGTAGATAGTCTTAAAAATAATATTACTACAGTAAAAGGATTGTACCAAGATGGAGCAACTGTAATTAATACAGAGATAGAGGTTAGAGATATTAATTTAGTTGGAATGTATACAGCCAATGACTTCTCTAAAGAAAATTTATTAAAGGTATTTAATCCTAAGGTTAAAGGAGTTTTATATTATATTAAAGATGATGTTAAAAGGAAAATAAATTGTGTAGTAGAAACTTCCCCTGTTTTTAAAGTGGGAAGTTTTTTGCATGAGTTTCAAGTTAGATTGGTTGCTCATGATCCATACTGGAAAGATAGTGAGGATACAGAAGTTGCATTTGCATCTATAACGCCTTCCTTCCAATTCCCATTACAGTTTGCTACTGAGTTTGAGTTAGCAACTATTGATAATATTAAAGCTAAAGATATTTTAAATGATGGAGATGTAGAAGCTCCAATTTATATTGAATTTATTGCTAATGGGCCAGTTACTAACCCGTTTATTAAAAGTGCTAATGCTGAAATAAGATTAACTAGATTAACCCTTGTAAAAGGTGACAGGATAGTTATTACTACTGATAGAAATAATAAGAAAGTTACTGTTTATAGAGCAGATGGAACTATAGAAAAGGGATTTAAGTATTTACACTATATGTCTACTTATATTCAATTAGCTACAGGAACAACTAGATTTACTTTTGGCGCTGAAACTTCACAAGAAAATTTAGGAATAATATTTAAATTTACAAAGAGATATGTGGGGGTTATATAAATGATTTACATTTATGATAGAGAATTTAATTGTATTAATGTATGTGATAATTATACAAGTCTTATATGGCGTAAAAAGTATTATGAAGTTGGTAATTTTGAGATACATATTCCAGTTGGTGATGGTGATTATAGTTGGATTAAAAAAGATATACTTGTAAGAAAAGAACAGGATAATGTATTTGGAGTTATAGAATATTTAAATTTAAAAACAAACAATAATGGAGTTGAAACTATTGTTATTAAAGGGAGTTTAGTTGATATATACATGGCTAAAAGGATTATTTGGGGAACTTATAATTTTAATAATAAAAATATTGAAGAAGTTATAAATACTTTATTTACAAGTCAGATTTCTAATCCAAGTGATGTAAAAAGGAAAATAGATAATTATTTATTTAAAAGTAGTAATACATTTACTGAAAAAGTTAATATGCAAGTAAGTTATGATAATCTTTTAGAAATTATACAAGATATATGTAGAATTAACGAGGTTGGCTTTAGGACAAGTTTTAACTTCGAAGAGGGTAAATTATATCTTGAACTTTATAAAGGATTAGATAGAAGCATAACGCAAGAAATTAATGACTATGTTGTATTTTCTAAAGAATTTGATAATGTACTTAATCAGGAATATGTTTTAGATATTAGAGATTATAAAAATATAACTCTTGTAGCTGGAGAAGGTGAAGGAGCTAATAGAAAGTTAATTACTATTGGAGATATTGCTGTAAGTGGACTTGATAGAAATGAATTATTTACTGATGCTAGAGATTTACAACAAGGAGATAATTTAGAAGCTGAATATATTAATATTTTGACTGATAGAGGGAAATTAAAATTAAGCGAAAATAGTAGTGTTGAAAGTTTTGATTCTACTATTAATATTAATTCAAATCTTATCTATAAAACAGATTTTGATTTAGGGGATAAGGTTAGCTTTGTTGATAATAGGTTTGGGATAGTTATTAATAAAAGAATTGTTGAAATAGAAGAGGTATATGAAAATTCTACACTTAAAGTTAATTGTGTATTTGGAGAAGGACAAGTTGAATTATTAAAAAAGATTAGAAAGGGGAATGTATAATGGCTGAAAGAAGTTTTTTCTTCAATAGTTTAAATGGAGATAGACAATATCAAGCAGATGATTTTGTTTCATATTTTAAGGAACTTGTAACAAATGGAGTATTTAAAGATTCAAGTGAATTAAATCTTAAAGTACAAGCTTATTCTGGAATGAAAGTTAGAGTTAATAAAGGTGCTGCTATTATAAATGGATATAGGTACTTGAATGATGCTAATTTAGATTTAACTATTGAGGCAAGTGATAATATTAATCCACGTATTGATTTGATAGTGTTAAGGCTTGATATAGTGAATAGAGAAATAACAGCAGTAATAAAAAAAGGTACTCCGGGAAGTGTTCCGGTTAAACCAACACTTATTACAGATAGTGTAGTAGAAATAGCACTTGCAAGTGTTAGGGTTAATGCTGGAGCAGTATCTATAACTACATCTAATATAACTGATGAAAGAGTATTTTCTCATAGTTATTTAGATGTAAATCATTCACATAAGTTATCGAATTTAGAAGATGATATTAATAATATAACTTTAGTTGATTTTTATTCTAAATTAGAGCCTACAGGACAATTGAAGTTACCAGGAGGATTCATATTAAAATGGGGTACTGTTGTTGTTAAAGTAAAAGGAGGGGGAGTAACTCTTACTAAAGAGTTTGATGAACGCTTTCCAAATGGTGGTTTAAAAGGATGGGGTCAAGTTAGAAATTGTGGGAATGATTATACGGCTATACGAATGAATACTATAGTTAGAGCGTGGGACAGTAGTGTTACTATAGTGGTTCAACAGGTAGCGGGAACAATTATAGAAGATAATACAGATTGTGAAATTGAATGGTATGCACTAGGTAAGTAAAGGAGGTATTTTAATGGCATTGATACAAGGATTAGTAGATACTCAAAAACAAAATTTAAAAAGTTTAGGTGTAGTAAATGCTGGTGATTCTCTAGAAATACAATTAGAAGTAAAGGAGAGAGGGGGTGACATTGAATTTGTTAATCCTATTTTTGAGTTATTAGCTATTAAAAGTGATGGAACTAGAGTTAGACAGCTAGTTAACATTCGTTATGTAGGGAATATAGTTATTATTGAAGGGGATGAACAATTAGTTAGTTGTCCAGGAGTAGTAAGTTTACAGCTTATTATAAATGATAATAAAAGAATGTCTACATGTTTATTTTACTTCATGTGTGGAAAGTCATTTGATAGAGATATTATACAATCTATAGATAAAGTAGGGGTATTACAAGAACTAGATTCATATGTAATTACTATGTTTTCTAATCTGAAAGAATTTGAGGAACGAATAATTGAAGTAGATAAAACTATTAGGAAACTATCTGAAGATATGAATGAAGCTGAAAAGGTAAGAGGTGCAGCAGAAACTAAAAGGCAAGAAACCTTTCAAGCTAAGCAAGAAGAGAGAGAAAAGGAGTATCAAGAATCTAAATTAGATAAAGATAATGATTATAATTTAGCAGAAAAAAATAGAGATAATTTATATAAAGATGCTGAAAGTTCTAGGAATCAACTTTATTTAAATGAAAAAAGTGATAGAAATAATAAGTTTGAACAGGAAAAAGATGATAGGAAATTAGAATTTAACACTCTTAAAGCCAAAATGGAAGAGGCTACTAATAACTCTAAAAATGAAGAGAATAGAAGAGCACTTACATTTACAGATTTAAGAGAGGCTATGGAACATCTTAAATCTACTATGATAGAAAATAATAATGTCATGGTTAATAATGAATCTGGAAGAGTTGCTGCTGAAACTAAAAGAGTTGCTGATTTTAATAAAATGAAAGAAGATAATACAACTTTAGGTAACAATCTTACCAAAAAAGTAGATAATAAAATCATTGAAATTGAAAAAATTAATGAAGATTTCAAAAAAAATATTAGTGCGCAATACGAAACTATTGCATCTGAATTTGATAAAGCTGTAGCAAATGTTACGAATGGGAATGAAAATGTAACAAATTCTGAAATTGTACAAGCTAGAGGAAAAGAAGTTAATCTTAATGCTAGATTAACTAAATTTGATTCGCAATTGGATAAAACTACGAATAATTTAATTAAAAAAAATAAGATTTCAAATAATTTATTTGATTTGGGATTTTTGCATTGGAATAAGCGTCAAGAAAATAATACTAAAACAAGCATATATATAATGAAAAATGACACAGATAATATAATTAGTTTAGAAACAAACAATACAGTTAATTATTTATATCAAACCTTTAACATTCCAAATGGTCATAATATATATGTTGGATTTCAAGCAAAATGTATTTCATCATCAAACAATATAGGATTTTCACTAAGAAAAGCAGACGGAACTAATTCAACCAATTTAGAAATAGATACATCTAATAATGAATGGCAATTTATAAGTGGTACAAAAATTTCAAATGGTGAAATGGCGTTATATACAACACTTTCTTTGTCAACAAACACAACTTCTAATTTTCATTTTAAAAACATTATAGTTTTAGATTTAACTGAATTAGGTATCACCAAAGAGAAAGCTGATTTATTAGTTAAAACTTGGTTTGAAAATTCTTTTTTAAATAAGGAATTATCATATGTTTTAAATAGAGCTAAAAATAATGGGTATATAGATGCTATAGAGTGCGGTTGTTCTACAATTATAGAAAATGCTGAAAAAAATACATTATTGATGAAATCTTTACTAGTTAGTGGTTTTCCAATTAAAATTAATTGTATAATTCCTATAAATGATACATTGGATATTGATTCTAATTCAAGTAATATTATAGGAAATGGAATTAATACAAGTGGGTTGCTTATGATTAGTAATGATAAAAAAATATTATCTTTAAAAGCAAAGAATAAAATTATAAAAAATATTTCATTAATGTATTCAGAGGAACAAAATAATTATGAAAATTCTATAGCTATTTATTTTTCAGGTTCTTCTTATTGGAATTATTTTGAGAATATATATATAGAAAAGGCTTATAAGGGCATAGGAAGAACAACTGACACTAACTCTCCTATTTTTGGGTGTGAATTTAAGAATATTAATATGACAGGTGTTTACAATACATTAATTGATTTACAACAATATGGGGATGGTCAATTAGATAATAAATTTATTAATATTCAGTATAACGTAAAAGATAGTAATAATTCTAGTTTCACAAATGAAGTCGGAACCGCTATAAAAGTCGGTGGTTCAGCGTATTTTGAAAATATAGACATAGAAGATTGGCAAATTGGCGATAATCTTATGTATTTAACAGATGGAAATAAAGAAATAAAAAATCTACATTTAGAAAGAAATTATTTAAATAGTAGTATTACTAACCTCATAGAAACTAATAAATGTAATTTATATGTAAATGGAGTTGAACTTTGTTATTTTACTCATAATACAGAAATAGAAGAAGTTAATTTTGCTTATTGCTATGGAAGAATAGGGACAGGACTTTGCAAAGGTGGAATAGGTTTGCATAATTTAATTTGTACTAAGGATTATACAGACAGTACAACTACTAATAGATATTTATTAAAATTAAAAAGTGAATGGAATGCACAAACTTTCACAATAAGTATAAGTGGTGTTCAAAATTCTCAAGATGGTAAATTAAGGATACCATTTTACGAATATGTTCACCCCGAAAATGAGATATTTTATAGAAATGCCATTCTAGAAAACAGTAACTTTTTATTATCTACATTACCGTCAAGTTCATCAAGAGGCACATATAAACAAGGTCAGTTAATAACAACAAAAGAAGGCTTATATTTATGCTCTAGTAGTGGAACATTTGGAAACTATGGTAGCGTTACAATAAATATTAATCAATATAGCAATGTTGCTACATGTTCAAGAACTGACTTTATAGTTAAAGGTGAATTTATAAATATAAATGAAGATACTTATGAGATAATAGGAGTTAACTATACAAATAATGAAATTTTATTAAATAAATCTGTACCACAATCTATTGAAAATTATAACTTTAAATATAAAAATCCTGAATTTATATCAATAGGATTAATTCACAATTGATTTAAAGTGCGAATTAAACTAAATATAAAATAATTATAAGAATAGTTAAGGCTAGTCTTTTTTTATTGCTTAAATTTGTAATTATTATTTAAATATTGTAAAATTGAATAAAAGAAAACACCTCATAGAGTTGCAGCTCATATATGGGGTGTTGATATAATAGAGTATTCTGTTGCCTCTATTATATCATATTTTTTTTAAAATGAATATATGGAGGAATGTAAAATGAACAAAGAACAATTTGAATTAAAAAGAGAAAAAGATAGGATGTTAGATTATTTTTTAGATGAGTTAAAAAGGCAATGTGAATATTCTTTTATTTCATTAAAAAATCTTGAATACTCAGTAAATGATAATAAAAATGGAGCTGAAATAATATTTTATAATCTACACAATTTATTTACTAATTTAGGGAATATATCGAAAATATTATATCCTACAAGAGCATATAGTGTTAGAGGTAAACAACTTAGGGAGTTACTACAAATAAAAGCTGACTCTCAATTTGATTCAAGAAAAGAAAGAAATGTACTTAGAAATTATAGAAATATTATGGAGCACTATGATGAGTATTTTGAGGATTGGTATAATAAGAATAAAAATGCAAATATATTTGATTCAATAGTAGGCCCTGATAATATGATAATAGATAACGGGTTTAATGCAAAATGTTTAAGGCACTTTAATCCGTACGAATTTAAATTTGTGCATTTGGATAAGGAATATAAAATGAAACAAGTAGTACATGAAACTTATGAATTGTATAATAAAATTCTGAGAATTAAAGAGGTGGGGATGGTTGCAATTACAAGAGAATGATATTAAAGAACTTATAAATATAATTGATTGGGCCCTTATGGAGGGATATGGTGGATTTGGTAATAATAAATATGCTATAAAACTTTTAAAAGATATGGTCCAAGAAGTAAATGCAAATAAAGAAAGTGATAATTACTTTAAAGACACATATGGAATAGAATGAAATACTTGCATATGAAAGGGGTGTGACTTTATGGGAGATAAATATTGTTCGTAAAAATTAAAGATATTTTATACTCATGTTTACAAAAAGTTTATTTTATCAGTATAACTTATATAGAGGTGATAAAAATGAAAAATGAAATAAAAAAATGGGGATTACCCCCAATATTGGAACAAAGAAAGGTAGATTTTATGTTTGAGCCCAATAAGTTATTAGATAAAATCAACAACACAAAGAAAGATTGTATTAAGAATTATTATAGAGGTTTACACTCTACGGATGGTTCAGTTAAATTCTGCTTATATGACTTTGAATCAAATGAAATAGTATTTACTATGGATTTTTTTGAAAGTGGTAATTTTTCTCGAAGTAATTATATAAAGCTTCAAATATTATATGTTAATAATCCGGAGCTTAGAAATAAGGGTATAGCTACTTATTATTTGAAAATAAAGAGAATGCATTATCTAAAGAAGAATTAATTAGATTTTATAAGAGCATAGAGAATAAAAATATGTTTATAGAAATTCAATAATTCATAATAAAACAATTAAGAGTTTAGGAAGCTAGGCTCTTTTATTATGTTTAAAAATAAGAGAATAAGTTATTAATTAAAACCCGTAGCAAGCAACTTATTCTCTTATGTTATGTGAATGAATCACAGTAATATTTTATGAAAAGATATTAAATATATTCATGGTAAAGTCAGGATCCGAAAGGTTTTTATAAAAAACAAAAGGAAGGTGTAAAGATGGAAACAATAAGCATTGCATTAGCTTGTACAATCGTAGGAGCTGTTATAAGTTATGCTACTTTTCAAAGGAATAGAGGACATGACATTAGAGCAGATACGAGGGAGGAGGCACAAACTAGAGCCAAGCTAGATTATATAGCTACAGCAGTTGATGAGATAAGGCTAGATAATAAAGCTAGGGATAGGGAAGTAACAGAACTTAAAGAGAGAGTTATAAGAAATGAGGAAAGTGTAAAATCAGCGCATAAGCGCATTGATGGATTAGAAGAAGAAAGAGGAGCGTGTTAATATGGATTTAAGTTTTTTAAATGAATTTGTAGTTGTTATAGTTTTAGCGTTTTGCTTAGGTATAGGTTTTATTATTAAATATTCACTAGATTTTATAGATAATAAATATATTCCATTAATTATGGGAGTCGTAGGTGTAGCATTTAATATATTTGTTAATTCAGGAGCAGTTACTCCAGTTGTTATTGTTAGATCGGAAGAGC
>OCPT01000931.1_pt1 | contig 19174 bp, 17 predicted proteins | sample 1538741 | NCBI WGS metagenome assembly OCPT01 (sample SAMN04571723, study PRJEB22368) | human gut metagenome | biome: human gut; material: stool | host: Homo sapiens | place: Luxembourg | collected 2012-12-06 | reverse complement strand
CAGGAGGTATATTCAAATGAAAGCACATAAATATTGGTCACTTGGTGCATTGGCAACCATGATTGGAACCTTTTATACCGGCTATAAAAACATGAAAACAGCTCACAAATATTTTGCTTGCAGCTCTCTTCTCTGTATGATTATGGCTATCTACTCTGGTCATAAAATGATTTCTGGTAAATCCAGAAAAAAGAAAGATCCTGTTTCTGAAGAAGCGCACACGGTAAACCATGAGTATCATGACACAGCCTCTCTCCTATGAGATAATAACCCCAGGAGGTTATGTTATGGATAAGATCACACACAAAGCACGCTGTGAACAATGGACAGCTATCGTCAATGAATGTCTTGCAAGTGGTATGCTAAAAACCACATGACTTGCATTCTGCATATCCGCATTAGAAGGCATGAACGCCTGAAGTGGATCTAACACAAGAAGCTTTGCTTGAAAACTCCGAATCGTTTTTTCCATATGGAATATACGGATACCATGCACTTACTTTCCTTAAAAACTGGATGAGAACAGCAAAAGAAAAATGATATAGAAAAAGCCCAGAGTTTAAATTCTCTGAGCTTTTCTCTTGTCTATAGAAGTTTCGTCCACAGATTTTCTTTTCTTATCTTCTATCTGGATATACCATAGTATTTCAAACAGCAATCATAATAGTTGATTATTCATGGATTTCTAATGGAAGATTATCCGGATCATGGAAAAATGTCATTTTCTTTCCGGTATAATCGTCTAAACGTACCGGTTCTGTTGCTATTCCTTTTGCGTTAAGCTCCTTAACCGTATCGTCAACACTTTTTACCTTAAATGCCAGATGCCTCAAGCCAAGTGCTTCCGGATAATTTACACGGGCCGGAGCATCTTTTATAATAAATAGCTCAATCTCCTGCTCTCCACAGGCTAAATCTATTTTATAATCATCCCGTTCCTTTCGATAATTTTCCCGGATTATTTCAAATCCCAGTAAATCAACATAAAAATGTTTTGATTTCTCATAATCGCTTCCTATAATTGCAATATGATGAATTGTGTCAAACATTGATTTATCCTCCGTCGCTTTTCCTATAAGTTTATCACAGTAAGATTTCTATGAAAACACATTAATTCTCTGTTTTTTTATTTCTTTTGTTTCCACAAGACTACTATTCTAATATAAATATGTCAACTTAATTTTTGCAAATTTTTTCTATTATTGCTGCACTTCTTCATCTATATATGCTTTGGAATGCCTGCCACTCACTACTTAACAGATTATCATACCTTTATAAAAATTAATTTTTCTTTCTGTTCAAAATCTTGATATCCCTTTGAAAACGGATATAATAACAAAAAAGAAATATATAAACGCTATTTTGTTAATGGAGGTGCAATATGTCTAACTTATATCAGTATCTTACAGAAAACTATAAAGAAAATGAGCCTTTTTTCTTTCCGATATACAGATTGAAGGAATGACGGGCAATAATATCCGTCAGTAGCTAAAAAAATTGACGGATGGTGAAAAGGTAAAACGTTTTGACAAAGGTATCTATTATCTTCCCAAGAAAAGTATTTTCAAATCTGGTTCAAAACCTACATTGGAAAAAGTTCTGGAATATAAATATCTGCGTGACAACGACAGACGGTGCGGTTACATCAGTGGATTATTATTTTTCAACCAAATGGGACTTACTACACAGGTTCCTATGCAATATGAAATCGTATCAAACAAGGCAACCAATGAATACCGGGAAACTTCTCTGGCAAAGTCCCGTATCATCATCAGAAAACCTAAAGTCCCTGTAACAGAAAAAAATTACATGGCTTTACAGTTTCTCGATATGTTAAAAGATGTGGATGTCTATTCAGAAATGTCTGGAACCGATTTGCAAAAACGTCTTTATCAGTATATGCGTGATGCTGGTTTAGAAATTTCTGATCTGGAATCTTATTTTTCATATTATCCTGATAAACTTTACAAAAATCTAATAGAAACGAGGGTGATCTATAATGGCATACTTGCATAACAATAAAGACCAGTTCCAGGATGCAATCGAACTGGCTTATGAACAGACCGGCGTAATGGCACAGGCAATAGAAAAGGATTATGCAAAAGTAACCTTCGATAACAACCGTTATTCTTCTTCTCCAAAGTATGCAAGAGAGAACGTATATATTAAAGCCTACAGTGATAAAGTATGGATTTTAAACACTTCTTATGAAGTGATAATGGAACATGACCGTTTGTACGGAAACGGTCTGGAATCCATGAACTGGCTTCCTTATATAAACCTGATGTCTAAACGGCCGACAGCTATGAAATATACCGAATTTTATCAACAGCTACCAGACAACTGGCAAAAATATCTTGGGAAACAAAACGCAGAGGGAAAGAGAAAGGGACTGGTCTCGTTATACACAATGCTGCAGAAACATGATATGCGGACTGCAGAAGATGCACTTGCATTTGCAATCAGCAATGGGGTCAAAGATGCAGATAGTATACTTGCTGCTTACCGGACACTCACTTCAGGAATGCAGCAGATGCAACCAATGCAACTTGGAGGAAATGTTCTCTCGATGCCGAGTTTTACTACAGATAACCACAAATATGATATGCTTTTTGAACAGGAGGTATTTGTACGATGAAAGAACAGATTTATGCCTGTTGTAAAGAATTACGGCTCAGTACAACATTTGCAGAGAATGCAATGTCTATGTCCGGGGATACTCCGCAAGAGTATTTATTAAAAGTATTAGAAGCTGAGATAGATTATCGTAACACCAAACGAAAAAAACTTCATCTAAAGCAGGCAGGATTCGATAATCTAAAAACATTTGAGGGATATGATTTTGACCACATCGTAATACCGAATACAACAAGCATTGATGGGATAAAAACTTTGGATTTTATGAGCCGAAATGAAAACCTTATACTCTACGGGAGAAATGGAGCAGGGAAAAGCCACATGGCTACAGCAATCGGAGTGGAAGCCTGTATGCAGGGGAAAAAAGTAAAGTTTTATAAAACAGCAACACTGGTAAATGAATTAACAGATGCTAAATCAGATGGTTCGTTAACAAAACATTTAAAGAAACTCAGTAAATTAGATCTGTTAATCTGTGATGAATGGGGGTATCTTCCGTTTGATGCAGAAGGATCACAGTTGTTGTTTCAGGTGATTGCAGACTGCTATGAAAAACGCAGTCTGATACTTACAACAAATATAGAATTCAGCAAGTGGAATGGAATCTTTTATGATGAGCAGTTAACAGCAGCACTAATTGACCGTCTGGTACACCATAGTCATCTGATCATATTTGATAGAGACAGCTGGAGATTTGAACATTCCCTGATGAAAAATTCAGCAACTAAATAAACTCTTAGGGTGTTACACTTTTGCATTGCACTTTGTTACACTTTGGGGTTGCAAAATACAGGAATTAGCATTGGAAGCAACACTCCGATAAAAGGATTATCGCATAGTTGTGAATGATTGAAAATCCGGGCGATTATGTACCGCTTACGCTTAGACCATTCCCAAAGCCAGAGGAACTGGATAGCTTACTTCCATGGGCAGAAGAACTGCCGGAAGAAATAAAGACAAAAACTAAACCGAAAAAATAAATTTTGAGCCGTCCAGAGGGACGGCTTTTTTTAGTCAAGGTACGGATGATTACCTGCTTACTCCTATTGTATATTCATTGTTATCTGCTCTAAATGTATCTTTTCTTATATTTTGCAGTCATTCATACTTATCACTATTTTTCGCAAAGTTCTCATTATATAAAAAAATATTTTCTGGATATCCAATAAATTGATAAAAAAATGATTCTGGGAAAAAATCTTTTTTATATAAAATATCTCTGAATTTTCCTTCCATTCCTTCTTCCTTCAGCATTTCCTCAATAATCTTAATAGTATCAGAATAAATAGTCATTGGATGTAATTTCCCTCTACTTCTCTCTAATTGAAATTCTTTCATTCTTATTTTCCCTTTAGGATTTTTTCCACGCATCCAGTTTCCTAACTTTTTTGATGATTGTATTAATTCATGAATTGCATTTGTAGCCACAATTCCTGTCCATGCATCAGCCAACGTTTTATATTGCTTATTTCCTTTTTGCGCATCCATTATATATGTAAATAATCTAGTCATAAGTATCATATTTCTCTCTGCATTAACAGGTATAAATGTGCCCAATACAGCAATAGCTCCTGCTCTAACAAATAAATCTGCTATATTAACAACTCCACTTCCTCTTGGACTAACATGACAGGCACTTAATAAAACAATTGGCGGCACACGCAAATTATTTTCATTTGCCATCCATAATTCATTCCCTACCATTAAACCTGCCATATTTTTTTCTCTGGTATAATATCCATGTGCTGATATATATAATATATCAGCGTCTATATTTTCAGCAATAAACTTTATTATCTCCTTAACGCTATATGTTTCAGCGTATTCCAAAACAAAATTAGGATAATCCCTTTCCATATTTTTCAACATCACTCTTTCTATTTCAGACATTCTTCTTACGCATGCATTATCTTCATTATTAATAATACATTCAGCAAATGCTACCTTGCACCCTTTTCCCAAATAAAGCTGCGGGCTCTTACACATTTCAATTTCAAAGTTCCTCGTTAATGGCGATAAAGTTCTATATGAAATACTTTTATAGCATTACAACGGGACTTCTGTATTTTCTAATATTGTAAGACCAATTGGTACGTCCGAAAAAATCGTTATATGCTTAGCTCTTAACAAACTGCCAAGTTGATAATCTTTAAGATATTTGCCTAAATCTTTACCTAATTTTTCCATCAGTCTTTTAATATATGTATTATTTGTTCCCTGTTTACATCGAATTTCAATTTCATCTATAGTTTTATAAATATTTTCATTTGCAAGTGGCAATTCAATTAACACACCATTATTGGCTATTGCTCGATGTATCCCCATAATTCTTATTGCTCGTTTCTCATTTTCAGGAAATATATTAGAAACACCCGCATATTTTATTTGTTGTTTTGGAACACCCGGAAATGTAATCACAATATTTAAACTGAATTTATGTGCCTCTTCTTTATATAATTCCCTATATACTTTTTTAACTTTTTCATAATCACTAATCTTCCTTTTTTGTATTTCCATCAATGTATTTTGTTTTGTATTTTGTTTCCAATGCATTTCTATACATTTTTCTTCCAAATTTGATGAATTATATATCTTCGATAATACTTCACCTATATTATTATACTGTCTAGCCAAAAAAAGTAGTGTTAATGCCTTTAAATATTCTCCTTCAAAAATATATTGCTCATCTATATTCAATAATTTCTCATATTTATTATTTTTTAATTTATTACTTAATTCACCCCAATGCTTTTTTAGAATATTTCTATTTAATTGATTAACTTCATAACATCCTAATATTGTATTAAATAATTTTAGAGCATCTTTCACCTTATCATTACAATCTTCGGCATAAATTACTAATGCAGGTGTTATATCTCGTATTTTTTCACAAAATTCTATAAATGTAGAATCCGGAACTAACATGATCCTATGTGGCTCATCATAAAATTTATCTATCAAATTTTCATGTAAATCACATAAATCTAATTCTAACCTCGGCATATGTAAGACATATTCTATCCCTGGTAAAATTGGTACAAGATTCTCATCAAATAAATGCATAGTACCAATATTATTTCTCCTTATTTCATCTAAGCTTTCATACTTCATAATCGGATTATACTTTTCATATTCCCCATAGTTCCCATGAAATATAAGTAAGTATGTATAATATTCCATCATAACTCTCTCCCTTTTTAAAACTCTATTCTTCCTCTTGCTATATCTTCTTGATTTTAACAGTTATTTTTATAATAATCCCTAAAATATTTGAAAGTGTTTTACACAAGATATGCATTACGATTTATAGTAAATTTTATGCAATAAGGGCAACATAGCCAATTTCATCAACTGAATGAAAACAAATCTATTATAAATTAAATTGCACGGACCTAGATTAAAATTTAATACTTGCTTATCCTCCATATCTATAATCATATTTTACTCTAACGCTTCTCCTGATGGTTTAACAATATATAAATTTTATTTTTAAACTTTATTATACCTATGTTACATAAATCTTGCATATTTTCCTTTATTATTATATATTTTTAGTATCATAAGGAAAATAAAAGCATTTCTAAACAAAAAACAATATACAAGAACTATTAATATTATGCCAATTATTTTAGGGAGGATATTTTATGAAAAGTTGCTATATCAAATCCATAAATCTTTTTAAAGCTCTATCTGAAAAGCCAAAATTTTCTTTCATCTCTAACCTTATACACTACTATAATAAAGAAAACTTGCAATTTTTTTGTAAAGAGCAGAAAAACTTTTATCTTGCAGTAATAAATGAAGGTTGGAATAACATTCGCAATTTTGGCATCTTTTTGGCTCGCTCACATTTTTCTATGTTTAATTTTTCCACGGACCAATATAATGAAATTATATCCTGTCTATATATAACTTATCGTAATGAAATTCCTAAATATGACAAAACAAAAGGAAAACCTACAACATTTTTTTATTATCGTTTTCGTACAGCAATCCAAAAATATATCAACTCTACATTTAATTCTCCTTCCAATTATTATAGGAGAAAATTAAAAATAATTGATTCTGCTATTATCCACCTCCAGTCTCTTAATATTACTCCTAACATAGAAGAACTATCTAAAATAACTCATTTATCCTCCAAAACAATTAAACGCTCTTTCGAACAGAGAATATATCATCAACCTACAACTCTTGACAAAGCGTATCGTATCAATAATTATTATGAAAATCCAGAAACAATTTTTATGCACAAACAAAAAATTTATTATCTTTTACAAAAATTAGGATTATATAAAGAACAATCTGAGCCAATTTTTTTCTCCAATGAATTCATAAATGTTTATGAAGAATTTATATCCTATATGAAAGAATTAGATTTTTCCTGAACATTCTTTAACTAAATATAGATATGCATAACACAGCGATATTCTCACATCGCTGTGTTAATTTTCTAAAGTTCAGGAATCTAAATAGCAACTCTATTTTCTAGCATTTCTCATTTCAACTTATAGAATTCTATAAAACACTCCTATTTTTGACAATAAACATTTCTATATGCTATTTATTTTTTGTATATCTTGAATAAACTCATTGAATTTTTCATCACTAAAATCTTCCCCCGCATATATAGTCTCGCAAAGTTTATCCATTTGCTCACCCATTTCCACGCTGACATGATTCCATATTTCTTTTCTCATAATATCTATTTCATTCATCACCTTTTTAAGTTCACAATCACAATATTCTTTATCTTCACTAGAAGACAATAATTGTCGAATTCTAGAATATACCCATAATTCTTGACCTATATCACCAATATTATGAATATATGGATTGGTATCTTCAGGATACATTTCTATATTACAAGCAAAACATTTCCTTATGTCTGGTGGCGCATCTATAGGATACGGTGTCACATAAAATTTTTCTTCACTTCCTTCAAATGAAGAAAATTGTTCCTGAATCTCTACAAAAAATTGTTTTGAAACTTTAAGAGCTTTAGGATAAACATAATTATTCTCATCACAAAATAGGACAACTAAATAATCAAATGAACTCTCTGCAAAAAACATTGCATTTATCATAAATTCTTGTATCATTTCTTCATCAGTGAAATTAAATGATTTTAAAATAATTGGATAATTTTTAAATATTCCCTCTTCATAGCTTCTAATAGGAAAAATTATACCATACTCTTGCTGTATAGGTTCAAGTAGCGAATTTACTTCATTTATCTCCTTTTTACAAGTATTCACATACCATTCTTTTACTTCATATTTGTTAAAATGTAAATCTGCATCATGTTTTAAATAATATCTACCGCATATATCACACTCAAAAAGTTTTGCATCTTCCACTTTACATAACTCTAGATGTTTTGTATAAGATTCCTTTTCCAGTGCCATATTTTCAAAAAGATTTTGCATTTGATACCTTGCATTCATTGCCTGTTTTAAGTTTATAAGAGCTAAACGTGAATTATCTTTCTCCTTTCTTATCAACCCAACAACTTGTCGCAAAAAATTTTGTATACTATCAAAATAATCCTTTTTTACTTTTGTAAATCCTATAGGAACTTCTATGTTTTTCTCAAATGGTCTATATGCTTTAGGATATGCCAAAACTCCTCTTAATAATTTTTCTAACTGCTCTCTTTTTCTATCAAATTCCGCACCTGATCTACCAATATCTTTACCTGCTAAAAGCTTATAAATGCATACACAAATTTCTTCTAAACTTTCACAAATATATTTGCGAACTTTGAACCAATGTTTGATCCATTCCGTCACTGAATCAAACTCATAATTACTTTTTATGGTTTTAATCCATAAAGATGTAAAGTCTTGATGGAACATTATTATTAAATTTCTTCGCGGCATCTCTTTATGTGCCTCATCTGGAATATTATATCCCTCCAAGATTTCTAATTGCGGCATTATCGCATCAGAACAATATATCTCATAAATGGGTAGCGTTCTACAAATATATTTTAATCGTGAAACGCTCTCCTCATTTGCTTTTTTTATTTCACTTACCCTAAGTATATATTCGACATGTATTGTCCTCTCTGTTTCATCCACATATAGATTATGAGAGAATGTCTTATGTTTAATATAGGCTAATATATTTTCAAGATTCTCCTCAATAAAACTTTCATAAAGCTTTCTATTTCCACAATAAGCTGTATACATCAATAAAGAAACGGTCTCTATTGAATATAATTCTGCACGCTTCCATAGATTCTTCAAATTAATATTTACAGCTAAATTCAACGAAAAATCTATATTACATAACCAATCTGCTATAATTGCATACGAATCCATATCTGGTATATTTTCAGTATCCGTATCTTTTAATTTATTATATAGCTTTAAACTTAAAATATATATATCCGTTTGACGTATATTTATTTTGGGAAATGAATTTTTTAGATTTATTAAATACTGGACATTCTTATTATCTGGCATAATATCTTTCATTGTTTCAAGAGTTTGTACAGATTCATTTATTTCTTGAAATTGTGTAAATGGACAAATATCCATAGCTAACATATCTAAACCACTATGCTCATTAGCATCATTGAAACTACTTTCATTTTGTTTGAAGTATTGCATAACACTACCTGAAAATGTTCCTTGCAAAGCAAGTACAAAGCAGCTTAAATTTTCACAATCCCACCATTTATTCACAACTTTTAAATAAAATTTTTCTTTATCAAAGTCATATTCCGGGTAATGCGAAAAAAGCACCGAAAAATCTTTGATATCTGCTAATTTTGTTACATCATATGCTGTATCCTCAAGCAAATAACACTCATGTAAACGATTCACGATATGCTGTGAACGCACAGGATGTAAACCTTCTATATAATCTCCATCCTCACTTACATGAACTAAAAATTCATCTGACATACTTTTCAAAATTTCTCCTATATCATAAGATATATTTTTCGATAATTCTCTTAATAACTTTCTTGTTGATAATCTAATTCCACACACATCAGCAAAACAAACTTTTCTCAATATTTCAAGTGTAATCCCACTCATTGGAGTCTTCCCTATTTCATTCATTTGTGCTGAAATACGTTCCGCAATCATTTCACCGTGTGTAAGCAAATAAACATATTCTATCAGTAATTTTTTGTCTGCAATCTTTTCCCATGCACTTTCCCAATTTTTTATTCTAAAATGTACATATCCCAACTTCTTCAAATTATTGAAAACGTTAATAGCCTCTTCCTTTAGCAACGTTGGCTTAATGATATTCATTGAATGTATATTACTTACATCTCCACCATAATTATACCAATCATTTTCTCTGGAAGTTACTATTATTTTACAATTATGTGACACATCGTCCTGCATAAGTTGAACAAGTTGATTCCATTCACTCAAATTTGCGTCCAAATTATCAAGCAGAATTAGTGGCTTTTCACCAACTCTAATTCTTAAATGAAAATATTCTACAATATGTCCCAATTCTTTCCTATCATTACAACATACTATTTGATAAGGTGTATATTCTTCCTTCAATGCATATTGTGTCTTAAAAGCTAACGTCGTCTTTCCTTGTCCACTGGAGGATTTTATTACCGTAACCATATGGTTATTTACAGAATCCTCTATTTCTTTTTCAATTACAGGACGGGATACAGGCAAACCATTTGCGATATCCAAAGACGTTGCTTTCTTTCCTTCATAATAATCAAATTCTTCTTTAGAAGAAGCAAGAAAATCAACTCTTTTTATCCAACTATGAGCAGGATTTTGTGGTCCTTTACTTATGTCAAACTTAACTTCTTCAATACATTTCTTTATATCCTTTAATGAAACCTTACCACGACTTTCCATTTTATTAAGGCAAAAAATCTTTATACTATTTGTAAATAATGTTATGTTATCAATATCAATATTATAATTATTAATCAATGCTTCCTCAACTCGACTTTCAAGAGTTGATTTTTTTATACTCTCATATGATATTCTTGAAATAAAATCATTAAAATCATACTTTTCCCAATCCCAACAATCCGTTCCTTTTTTTATTTTTTCAATAACTTCCTTCCAATGTTTTCGTGAACTCCCATCTAAATTTCCATTCAACAGTTTACTTAAATGACCAGTCGCAACAGAAAAATCATACACCAATTTAAAATTCCTATCATCATCAAGTAAATATGCCTCAAGAAAATTTTTTAATACACTTACCATAAAATTGGCATTTTGTCTAACTGCAGAATATTTTAGCTGAATATGAGTTATACATTGCTTACCATTCTTACATATTATATGATCAATATCCTCTACTCCTTCTAAATTAAAAGTTGTATTTTCTTCTGTAGCAGATAATATTAAATAACAAGAATAAAGGAACTGATAAGAGTATCCTCTTAGTGCAATTTGACCACCATCTCTAGATTCCTGTAATTTTTTAATACTTCCCCTCGATTTTGGTTTAGAACTTTTTTTATTTTTCACTTTTTTCTTCTTTGTCATAATCACTTTTACCTTTATTCAAATTTAGGTGCTACCTTATGGAACGTAACAGTTTTTCTTACTTCTCCTTCTTTCAATGTTTCATTATTATATGGTATTGCTTGTCTTCTTAAAGATCCCTTCTCCCTACTTGCACTTGTAGCACGCAAATTAATTCTAAAATTATTTTGATAATCTTTTAAAATTTTCGTTGCATCAAGTATAACCAAATCATATGTAATATCTGAATCATATGTTAAATATATAGTATTTACATATGCATATATATATTCTCCTTTAAGAGTAGTTAACTGTATTTTTTTATTAAAATCATTTACACCTATAGTAATTTGATATTCTCCTGTAGAAAAATTTTTGTAAATACTTAATGCAATATGTCCCCTCATAGCAGGAATATCTTTATCCAACATTTGTCCCTTCGCTGTATTCATATCCTTTGTCACAAATTCTAAATTATCTATTTTGGCATTACAACGATTGTTATCTATATGATCTACCACATACTTCTCTTTTAAAAAACTATTAAAAACTTCCTCTCCATACCATTTTTTCATAACGAAATGATGTAAACAACATTTTAACTTATCACAATATGGATATCCATTCGAATTAATAACCCAATAATTATTTTGTATATCATCTAAAAAAGACTTATCTACAAATTTATCTATATACGTTGTATACACCCGATAAACTATTCCTTCTTTTTCCAATTCAATTTGAAGAATATTCGTATTTATATCAAACGAAAATCTATTTATCCATTTTCTTTTAGCTGCCATTTATAATATCCCCTTTTCGTAGTACCTTACCGGCAAATATATCAAGCTTATACTCTATTTAATATATCCCCATTCTATCTTACATCATTTAGTAATCACCTCACGCATAAATCGCAACAGGAATTACAATGACGGCTGGTCCTTCTATTTTTGTTTTTAATTCTGGTAAATTAAATTCTTTCATATCTTCAGTCTTAAATCCCGCAAGTACTTCATTTAGTGAATCTTCCTGCAAAATAGATAGTGAAGTCTTTCTAAGCAAATCAATACTTTCTGTACTTTTTTTACATATAGATATTACTTTCCCAAGAACTTTAAAATGTCCTCCGATAATCTCTGATATATTATCATTCGCAAGATACTGTTCCTGTACTGATAATACTGCTGTTCCTTTACAATCAGACAAAACAAAATCTATTGTACCACTGTGTTTTAACTCTTCAGCAAATAATTTAATTTGCTTTATAAATCCCTCTTCTTTTTGTTTTTGATTTTTCACCTGTGTCTTATTTCCTAATTGTGGATCTTGAACAAAAATATTAGCCATCCGTAAAAGATCAATAAAACTATCCATGTAACTTACTATTGGATTTTTTTGTAATTCACCTTTTACTTCAATAAAATCACCTACCTGCATTTTTGAAAAATCTAAATCCTGCTTTAATATTTCTTGTTCTACCAAAAAGCCTCGGAATTTTGATAAAAGTGAAACATTTGTATGTACTTTTTCCTTAATAATATTTTCATTCTCACCATTATTTCCTGTATGACTTAATTCCCCCGATACATTAATCTTTAATAGCTTACTCAATAGAGTCGCAGAAGTTGAAACTCCTACATCAACTTTCTGTGTAGAATTACTTTCTTTATGTTCTGTATAATTAACTTGACTCACTGTTGAAAAGCCATCTTCTATAATCGCAAGCATATCCAAAACAATCTTTTCATTTATATATATTGGAATAATAAGCCTATCTGATTTTATTATATTATTGTCCATATTCTATCCCTTTCTACAAGATATATCTCTTATAATACTATTTTATAAAAAACAGCGGCAATTTTTTACCGCTGTTTTTATTATTCTTCTAAACATCCATCTATCGCTTCTTCATCCTTACACTTCTGTTAATTCTTTAAAATTAGTTACAATATTATATTCTTTAAACTATATTATAATATTAATTATATATATAATCAAGAATTAGAATATTAATTTTTACTTTATATATATCCTAACAATTCTCTTAGCAATAATTATTTTTCAAAATTCCCACAAATAATAAATTTATGTACATTAGCCCTATAGACTTAAATTATAACAAAAATTATTTTCTTTTTAATTCCTGATAACTATCTAAAACTGTCATAATATTACTTGTCTTTATCCTGTAGTCTCTTCCAGAAAGCCTATGTACATCAACTTTCGTAATCAAATTATTTTTCTTAAATTTCGTTGACTCATTCTTTTTTTGACTATTATCTACCCTCTTTCCTATATATACCTGTTCCACATCTTTACAAAACCATATAAAATCATATCCTCTATCATCGCAGTACTTCTTAACTGTTTTTAAAAAAGTTAAATCTTCGATTTTATTGTCGTATTCATCACAATCAAAACAGTATATAACCTTAGATTTATTACCCTTAGATGCCTTACTATACTGAGAAATCAAGCTTTTTACTTTCTTTTCTTTTTGCTTATATTTTCCTTTTCCATCCATATACACCGGGCTAAGCTTCAATCCTGTCCGATTATATTCATAAAAATAATCTATCGTACCCTTAATATATATCCAATCTGACTTACTTGACTTCTTTGCTTCAATAACGAATATTAACTGAACTCCCACTATTCGTCCTCCTCTCCCGAGCCAAATATGCCAATAAAATCAATTGAATCTATATTAAAGGGAGAACCCTCAATCATCCCATTACGGTACAATTTAGATGGAGAATAATTTCCACTTGTCGTCCATGAATAAATCTCATGATCTTCGGACAAAAAGTCAATTGATTTTTTATGATGTTTTAAAACATCCATTGGACCAACATTATGTGTTGTAAAACAAAGCTGACCCTTTCCATATTCCATCAAATATTCTAATAATGCACATAAATAGACATCATGAATATTCGAATCAAATTCATCAATGAATACTATTCCACCTTCAACCATTTCATTTAAATAAGCAAATAGCTGAATAAGCTTTTTAATACCAGTACTCTCATATTCGGCATGAATCTTATATGAATCATAAACCATCACTAAATCACAAACCCATTTGTCACGATTCTCCTTTTTATCAATTTCTATTCCCTGTAAATCTGATTTAAAAATTTTTAGAAATTCATATAACTTATTAACCATTTTCTCAAAAGTTTTATAAACTTCTTTTGATATATAGTTATGGGTAATTGAAATTACATCCAGCCAGTCGTTATCCGCTCTCAAAAGATTACTTATTATATAATTAATTTCATTTTTATTTCTTTCTGCTCCTTCAGAACATTGTAAAGCATTCTTAGCAACATATTCTCTATGATTATCAGACTGATCCAAATATACATGCAACTTCATTCCAAAAGAGAAAAGTTGAAACAGGCATTCCCTAACAAAAGAATATTCATCTATATTTATTACAGAAAGTAAAAATTTTCCAACAAACAAAGAACATGCAGAAGACGTTAACAATAAATTTTTAGTTTTATTAATAAAATCATTATGAAACTTTTGCCGACCTATTTCTTCTATAAGCGTTATTATTTCTCCGTTATCTACTTCAAATATTGTATGCATAGCATCACTTCTTGAAGTAGCTTTCTTAGTAAATAAACCTTCATGAGAAATGATATATCTTCCTGTTGCTCCCTTTAATAATGTTACGTTATATCGATAAAATCCGATTACTTCTTTATCTCTCTTGATTATATAATCCGCTTCCATAAACAACTCTGATGTTTTTTTATTAATAATTGCATCTAGATTTTTCTGAACAATAGGATTATTTAAATAATCTGAATCAATAAGTAAACTTTTTAATATTTCAACAGATGTTATAATACCAGATTTACCTGATCCATTCATTCCGTAAATTCCTTTTATATTATATGCCTGTGTATCTGCATTTTTAGGAATTATTTTCTTATAAAAAGATAACGAAACTAATTGATCAATTGCTTTTATACCTTTAACAGAATACTTAATTAAATATATGTCCGCCATTTTTAGATTCCTCCTTCTTTCTATATATAATATACCACAATAAGATTAAAAAATACATACAAAATGTATTTTTATTGTCGCGACATAGTAAGTGGTAGATAGTGCGTGTCTAGATTTCATCTCCAAGCAATGCCCTAATAGTTCTATGATTATTAAAAGTCCAAAAAGTTCAGTACTCAACTTTTCGGACTGGTTAGGAGGCATTTTCTATGAATGCTTTGAATATCTATCGGAGAAGATACCAAAGCATATGGACGATAAATATTTAAGTTTTTGTGAAGACCTGCTGCCGTGGTCGCCAAATCTTCCAGAAAAAGGTAGAAAGACAATTAAAATTTTGTCAAAGTACGAGAGAACTATCTGCTACTTACGATATAAAAAAATTCAGAGCAATAAGCTCTGAACTTGAGACTGTTTCGTTTTCTTTCAATAAATGTATCGGAGAATTCTTTTGTCTCAACTTGATAAACCCTATCTCGCTAATATCATTCTATTCCCGTTCGTTATGCTTTTATTGAATATGAAAATACACTATTATTCTCTCCACTGATTTTTCAGTTTTCTTCTTTCATACTTTCAATCATATATTATTTCCCCATTTTAAAATACATCCCATACTTATTCAATTTATCGAGAATTTCCGGCCACTGCTGTTCATAACTCTCTAACTCCTTTTGAGCCATATCCAAATAACACATGCTGAACATCATAATATATTTTTTTGTGGATATCCCGAACTTCCTGTAATAATCCAGCAACAAATAAATAATCATCATTTTGATAAGAATTCACATACGATGTTTTACTCAATGACATTCCCCATTTATCATCAAGTTTTTTTAGCTTCTCAGACAGAAACAAACGATTCTCTTTACTTAATTGAACTAACGTATCACAACCACTAACTATCTGTGAGCCTCGTATTATAAATTTTTCAGACATACCTCTCCCCCTACTACTTATCGTTAAAATTTTATGATAACATCTAACTAAAATTAAATAATACTCTGTTTCTCTTGAAAATAGCGGTAATTTTTTACCACTACTTGTATTATCCTAAAAATATATCTAATCTGCACTTAAACAAATAAATGTATCATTTATATATTTTATTTTAATTGATATTTCTGTTCTCTTAACTGAAACGCTTTATCTCCACCTTCCAGCAAATCACAAACATGCTCTCTAATTCCTTGCCTTAGTAATACTGACTCATCGTCACATTCGTATGTATTTTCTAAAGGACCTGTGATATACGCAAACTTTACATTTTCAGGATTACTATTTCCTAGCCCTTGCTGATTTGCTACAATTATTTCTTCTGCATCTGCACCAACAACAATGTTAGGATTATGCGTCACAAGAATAATTTGTCTCCTAGTTTTCTTTTCTTTAAGGTAAGTAACCAAATCACCAAATATTGCTCTATTATCAAGATCATCTTCCGGTTGATCTATCAATATTGGATATTCATTTGTACTAAAATCTAATAACAATCGTAAAATAACAAAAGCGGTTTTTCCTTCCGACATTTCTTCTAAATTATCCCCTTGATAATTAATATTATATTCAACTTCAAATGGATTACTTGAGAATAAATCTTCTGCAACCTCATTAAAAGTATATATATTTTTAAAAACATATTCTTTTTTAATAATTTTTCTTAATACTTCTTTCATAAAGGTTGAAAAGCTATCAGAATCTTTATATATATAATTCAAAATATCATTATTTTTTGCACTTCTACCATCAAAATATTTTGCAATATTCTGCTGAAATTGTCTAGCTTTAAATACTATCTTAGGGGTAATTGTAACATCACCTCTGTTAATAATATGTGGCTCACAATATTCTTGTTGTATATTATAGAATTTTTTATATGAACTATTTATTTTCTTCAGAATATTTAAAATATCTTCTTGAACCTGCTTAATATGTTCTGAAAGCTGATTAATTTTATTTAACTTTTCTTCTTCTTTTTCTAATTTTAAATTTATTTCAACAAGCTTAGAGTTTTCTTCATATATCTTATTTGCTTTTTTATAAATAACATCTTGTTCTATCTCAAAAACATTTCTTTCATTTCTAAAAATAGTTTCATTACACTCTATCTCAAATATACTCATTATTTCTATCCATTTTTTACGAGTTTCACTTTCCAGAGCATGATATTTATCTTTTATTCTTTGTCTAAGTTTATCATCCTTCATTAAGCTAAAAGTAAACTCCATATCTATAAATAACGAAATATCTTTTAATTGCTGTATTGATCCAATTGATTCCCGTTGTTCTTTTGCCTTTAATTTTAATGCTGAAATCTTCTCCTTTTGCTCCGCAAACTTAGTCACCTCATCATTCGACAATCCCCCTTGAATTGTTTCTTTTATAGTAAGAATATTATTTTTCAATTTAGAAATTTCCTGTCTTATTCCATTTTGATTTCCTATAGCCTTTATATCTGAGTTTAAGTTTCTTAATTCGTCCATCTTCTTACGAAAATCCGAAAACAACTGATGTAAAAGAACTTTATTAGCTTCAAGTCTACTTTTTAATATCACTAAATCTCTGTTTTCACCATTCTCATCGCGCATAATATTTTCAATGAGTTCCTTAATTTTTTGTGGATCAGATGCCATTTCAATAATATATGACTGTGGAAAAAAATCTATTTTCCTTTTAATTTCTTTTCCAGAATCACGCCAATGTAATTTCATACATTGGCTTATATCATTAATATATGTATCATATTGCGGTTTATTGGGTTTAATAGGTGTTTTATCCCCACAAAGTCTTGCTATACAGCCAAGCAAAATTGATTTTCCTGAGGATCTTCCTCCAATAATAGTATTCAAGCCTTGATTAAATGGAATTATCTGATGTCCAAAATTTTCATCATCTATTTCAATATTATCAATAACTAAATAATCCGGTTTTATTTCCGGTTCTCCTTCTTGAATTCTAACTCTTCCAGACGGTTCAAAAAGAATTTGTTTTAATCCCTCAAAAGAAGCATCACCCTTTATCCAACAATAATTTCTTGCTACCTCTTTAATAGAATGTGCATCCGATGCAGCAATACAAGGCTTTCCCCAGCATTTTAAATAAAAACCTACTTCTCTACGATTTCTTACTTCACAAATATCTATATAATTTCTTAACAATTCTTCCTTTACTGGTCCTAACGAATCTGCTAGTCCAACATTTTTCTTAGCTGGCCCATCATGTTTCATTTCTTCATCAAAACTATTAGTCTTTCCTCCTGCATGAACCGAAACAATTCCTCCATATTTGTGTATTAAATCTGCTGCGGTTTTAAAATCTACTTGTACTCTTAGCAATCCCTCTTTATAAGCTTTCTCATCACTATATTCTGGATGTCCCTCTCTCCCCGCCGCTTCTATCTTGGTTTTTGTCAAATCAAGTGGAGAAAGAATTAATTCATACAATGCCTTTTGATTTAATAGTATTCCATTATTTTTTTCTGGGAATAACCCAATCATATGTACCGACTTTTGTCCATATTCTGTTCGAAATTCAATTCCAGATATTACAGTTATATCCTGAGTTTTAGCATAACATTTAATCTCATCAATATTATCAACTGTGTGATGATCCGTAAGAGCAATAATGCTCACTCCTCTTCTTTTTGCTTCATCTACCAATTCTTCAGGTGTAGCAGTGCCATCAGATGCTGTTGAATGCATATGTAAATCACATTTTTTCCATTCTGATCCTCGTGAATTATTAATTAACATACTCTTTACCTCGTATTCACTATATCCCTTGTCCGTAAGTCTTTTCTAAATAAATTATGCTATATTCTTTATTTCTACAGTATATGAGTATTTATTAGTTTATTTTTATACCATACTATATTTTCATTCTTTATACTCAAAATTTTTATATACTATAATTCTAGTAATTTCTTCTAATATTTCTTGCATCTCCTTCTTTATTACTTTCTTTTCAGAATACATTAAAAATTTCTTTCAATTTGATAATACCTAATTTTATTTCTGTTTCTAAAA
>OCPT01000928.1_pt1 | contig 19236 bp, 18 predicted proteins | sample 1538741 | NCBI WGS metagenome assembly OCPT01 (sample SAMN04571723, study PRJEB22368) | human gut metagenome | biome: human gut; material: stool | host: Homo sapiens | place: Luxembourg | collected 2012-12-06 | reverse complement strand
CATAAAACTTCTAAATTTTTTATTTTCATTCCTTCTTCTCCTTTTTTACCATATCAAAATAATTTACTTTATCTCTAAAACTTCCTATACTATAGATATTTGTAAAAGGCTTTGTTTTAAAATAGTGTTGAAATTAGCATAACATAATAGGATGTCCAAATGGACATCCTATTTGAATCGTAATATACTAAAATTGTTCGTAAAACCTACTAGACACTTGGAATTTGTATAGGAGTTTTTTTAATTATAAAGGTGTCGTTTCATTAGAATTAATTAATATCATTAATCCTTGTATATAATCACAAGTTACCCCAGTATTTTTTTTATCTTTAAAAAAATATTTCTTTTTATAAAAAGGGCTATTTTCCTGTAATAAGTCTATAAATATATCCTCTTTATAATTTTTAATTAATGAATAATCAAATGAATTTTCAGATGGATTATTACTATCTATATTTTGATAAACACATAATAAAGAATACACTTTATTTTTAACTGGAGAATTTTTACTATTTATTAGTATTCCAAACCTCTCCTCATCACTACTCATATAATCAGTATCCATATAATCCTGATATATATGCTCACTACCTAATTGCCCAAAGAATTTTTCACCTTCATTTAATGAATATACAAATGAGAAATTATCCATCATAACTTTATCTCTCATATCACTTCCAGTTTCTTTAGGATATAAATTTTTTATGCAATTTTCAAAAACAATAAAATCATCACCGAAATACTCTTCGCAATCTTCCTTATTTTTATCATATGCCATTTTTAAATATAAACTGGCATCTTGATTATTTTTTCTTACATATCTAATAGCTTCTTCCAAAGACTTTGGCACTTCCTTCTTTGTATCTATCAGTGTAGAAATTCCCCTTATAGCTGTTAATGGTTGATGTTCAATATCTATTCCGTATATGGTTATCTTATCTTCTTCAGCTAATTGTTGATTGTATTCATATAACCATTTATAAAATTCATATTTTTCCTTATTATAAGCCATTGTCCCTTTTAGTTGCTCCATAAAAAACTCTAAATCTTTTTCATCTCCAGTTTCTAGATATCTGTTTAATACAAGCCCGCTACAAAATCCTATTTCTTCAATTATATTTTTTACTCCAGCATTTTTATTTAAATAAGAAAAAAACATCTTTTTGAACTCATCACTTTTAGCCATTGTATGTGTTTCACCAGTTAAAAATACTTCGTAATTATCTATATCTATTAAATCAAAGTTGTTGTTAGTCAACATATATTGTTTAACTCCAATGTCCTTAAAGTATAAAAATACTATTGTCATAATGCTTATTAATAATAATACTATAAATATTTTCACTAATCTTCTTTTATTCATTTTTCCTCCCATTAACTAAATAATAAGTAAAACATTCTAAACTATTCCTATTTTGCTCGCAATTTAATACAATTGTTCATCAATCATTATATTAATTGTACACTAAAAATAGTAAAATCAAAACAAATTTTACCTTTTATACATATATTGGTCTTCTAATTTTAAAATCCTTTATTAAAGATATAGAATGTGTTGAATTAGCATGAATAAAGAACTTTTTAGGTTTATTTCTTTCCATTTCTGTTTTAAATAATTGGCTCCATTTATACCAAAATAGGTAGTTTGTTAGGAACTTCCTTATCCATCTTTTTAAGCTACTATGAAAAGCATTAACTCTTTGAATATTATAAATGTCCACAGTTTTTCTGCCGCTCCTAATTTGATGTAACTCAAAATTATGTTGAGCAGCAAAAGGTATATAACTTCTATGTTTATCCGTACATAATATAGAATTATCTTCAACAACTTCCGATAAAGCTCTATCTATATCAGTATATTTAGGTCTACCATCGCATATTAAACCAGTATAGATATTTCCTAATCTATCTACACCACACAATACACAAGCAAATTCCTTTGATATACCTCTTGTATTTATTTCTTTGCCACGCTTTCTTGCTTAGCTTCTGCGCTATTATCTGATTTTATTTCTTCTTTTCCACAAGAAACTCCAATAATACTAACTCCAATTAATAAACTTATTAATAACTTTTTCAATATCTCATCCCCCAAAACATTATATAAATTACCGAAACATATTATACTATATTAGATTTAATTTTACAATATTTCCTTTTTTAAACTCAATTTATTCTAACTGCATACTAAATAGTAAAAAATAGAGTGAGTCTAGTCCACCCACTCTTTTATCAATTCATTTAATATCTTCTCTTTAGATATATTTAAATCATTACATTTACTTTCAAATTCTTCTGCTATTACTTTATCTATTCTAACACCTTTTAGTAAATTTGCTACAGATACAGTTCCTTTCTTCTTAGCTTTATTATATTCCATTGCCTTATTATTCTCTTCTAATTTCTTATCTGTATCTTTTATAGCTTTTAAATACTCTAATGCTTCTTCTTCTGTTTTAAAACTTTTATATACGCTTTGATATCCTTTAACTAAAGCCTCACACTCCGACCAGCTTGTTACTATCTTATCCCTAACACCTTTACCAAGCTTTATGGCATAGTATTTTTGTTTAGCCATCTTCTTCACCTTCTTATATTTAAGTTATTTACTATATTATATCTAATAAATATTTTAAATATAAGACTTGTAATTCAGTAGCGAAGCGTTTAGACTTCTGGATTTATCCTCAAAATGTTTATAGTTATCCTGTCGCTTTAAAAAAATAAAAACAACAAGATAACTATATCACCGACTTCTGTAGTTTAGAGCCTCGCCACATTAAACCTATGGTCTCGGTAATAGCACATTAGCAGTTAGTATTTCAACTAACTCATACATCAAAACAAGAATTGCACCCCTACTTGTCTATTATTTCTAATATTCTGTATGTTCCTTTCTTTGTAACTACTTATATAGCTACTGGTACTCCTCAATCCGTTCTATTTTGTCATAGATAATATTTATCCTTAGACTAAACATCTTCAAGAAAGTTTCAATAAGACTAACGTCATACCTTCATAAATGTACATTATAAAGATAACCGGCTAGACTCTATGCCTCTGCTCTAGCTAACATGTCATTTTTGGTAGGTGTATCGGCATCACCAAGGCCATAGTTATTATTTTAAGCTGTTTTTATTAGTATGACCTTGTAATTGATTATACTGATACCCTAATGTCCAAACTTGTGGTAATGGTGTTTTGCCAGTTAAATTAGTATATTCGTTTACAACCTTACTAACTTCTGGTCCATAAATAAAGTAATAATCTAAATTTCCATCCTTCGCTCCAAAATAGTAATAATTTGAGTTTTCCTTTCCCATATCAAAGTGGCTTTCAAAATGATTATCAAAGAAAATACCACATGCTTCTTTATCCTTCATTGTAATTAAAAATGGTATAGATTTGTATAACTGGGCATATGTTTCTCCATGTGGTGTTGGATCATCCGTATTCCAATTTCTATAATGATATCCTTTTTTATTTAATGATCCTGTTCTTTCCCCTAAACCATAAAAATACATATCATTTTCCATTACTTTTGATACATATATTTTATACTCTTCGTGCCCTTCCAATTTATGTCCTTCTTCAGCAGCTAACGAAAAATTTGCTCCTAATCTTCTAAAAGGTTTTCTTTCTCCCCTAAAGTCTCTACATAATGCTTCTCCATTTGATTTAAATATATCAACTTTAAAATCATCGTAAATTCTAATATCTAATAATTTAGTTTTTACATTTAAACATCCTTCATTTTTTTCTACACTAAACTCAATATTTTCACACTTTAAATTTTCTACCGCTTTCGAATTTCTTTCTTTTCTAAAAAATGGTGCAAAAAAGTTTACTACTCTTTCATTAACCATAGTAACAGTACATTGAATATCTTTATAATTTACTAATATTAAATTTCCATTTACTTCATAACCTAATATTTTTCCTAACATAGTACTTCTATCCCCTTTATACCAATTGAATTATTCTATTTAAATACTACTATTATAATGTTATTATAATAATTAGAAATATAAAATACTTGCAGTATACTATCACTAAATAAAACAATACTGCTATACTGGAGATTATATGGATAAATTAGATTTTACAAGATTAAAAGAAAATACTACTCATGGGAATTTTATTTTACCATTTTCTATATATAAGGGTACTATAAGTCCAACTTTTCCTTCAATTGCTGTTCATTGGCATGAAGAAATAGAAGTTATTATAGTTATAGATGGAAGTTGTAATTATAGAATTGATTTAGATTCATTTATAATTAATAAAGGTGATATTTTAATTGTGGGACCTCAAAAACTTCACTCTTTTTCATTAATTAAAGATAATACAATGACTTGGATATCATTTGTATTTAATATGGACATGCTTAAAAGTTCAACTACTGACGGTGCATTACTTAAATATATATCACCAATTTTAAATCATGAGCATGAACTTCCTACTTTTATAAAAGGAACTAGCCCTTGCTATAATACTATATTTAACTTAATAGAAAATATACTTTACTGCTACTACGAAAAGGATATTGCATATGAATTGGAATTAAAATCATTTTTATTTCATTTCTTTGCACTTCTTTATAAAAATAATCTAATTGAACAGCAAATCAATAAAAGCTTATTAACTGTTAATACTATGGATAAAATTAAGTCAGTATTAAATTATATTAATGAACATTATACTGAAGATATTTCTATTAACACATTAGCAAATATTTGTGATTATAGTGAATATCACTTTATGAGATTTTTTAAAAAACATATAGGCTTAACTTGTATTCAATATATAAATAATTATCGCTTAGAAAAAGCTTCTATTTTACTTACTACATCCAATAATGCAATTATGGATATATCTTTAGAAGTAGGATTTGATAACTTATCATATTTTAATAAACTATTTAAGAGAAAATATAATTTAACACCAAAGGAATTTAGACTATTAAACGGTATTTATCTAAAAAATTAAATTAGATGTGTAAAATCTAATTACACATCTAATTTGCTTTAATCTACAGATTTTAATGATTCAACCATTTGGACATTTTTTAATTTATAATACATTGCAAAATTTACAAGTAATGCAAATATCATAGTTAATATTGATGCTATTATAAAACTAAATAATGATATATTTCTTCCAAACATAACGTAATCCATTTCTACAGTTACTATAATAAATTTATGAAATACAACACCTAATCCCAGTCCAACAATTAAACCAATTATAGTTAACAATATATTTTCCCTATATATATAAGCCGAAACTTCCTTATCATAGAATCCTAATACTTTTATTGCGGCTATTTCTCTTATACGTTCAGAAATATTAACATTTGTTAAATTGAAAAGCACTATAAAGGATAATGAACCTGCACATAAGATCATTACAATAACTACTAAATCTAGTGATTTAATTGTATCATCAAAATTTTGCTTAGCGCTTGTATTATTTACAGTTCCAGATATTCCATCCATAGTAATAAATTTATTTGAAACTTCATTTACTAAACTTTCCTTATTTAACTTTAATAGAATACTATTAATTTTAGCATTTTCATTAAATACTTCTTCATAATATTTTTCACTTATATAAATATAATTATTTACATATCTTTCAGCTATTGATCCAATTTTTACTTTTCCTTTTTTATCATTATTATTAGTAATTTCTACTTCATCACCAACTTTAACATTCAATAGCTTTGCAAGCTTTTCAGATATTACAACATTCTCTTCTGTAAGTTCAATAATATCCCCACTTATTCTATTTCTCAATAATTCAAAATTATTAAACTTATCATTATCATTTGAAACAATAAGTGAAACATCTTTACTCATATCCTTAGCTATAACTTTACTATTTTCACTTGTTACAAATAAATAATCTTCTATATTTTCATCTTCACTTATTTCATTTTTTGTACTACTAAACTCTTCATCACTAATATTATTATCAAGATTCAAAGCCATTTCATATTTTGTTAATTCCCCATATTGTTTAGAAACGACAGCCTTAATAGAATCTTTAATACCAAAACCAGTAAGTAACAATGCCGTACTTCCTGCTATTCCTATTACAGTCATTAAAAATCTCTTTTTATACCTAAAAATATTTCTTACAGTAACTTTTCCAATAAAATTAAGTTTATTCCATATAAACGGTATTCTTTCTAATAAAATTCTTTTACCTTCTTTAGGTGCCTTTGGCCTCATAAGTACTGAAGGTGTTTCCATCAATTCAATTCTACAAGCTGCATATGTCGCAAATGTAGTAAGACCTATAGCCGCTACAAAAACAAGAATTGCAAGTGGAATATTAATAACATAGTTAACATTAGGTAAAATATATAATATTTTATAGGCATCTATTATTATAAGTGGAAGTACTGTAAACCCTAATACAACACCTATAATACATCCAATTGTACTAGCTAACAATGCATATACTATAAATTTTTTAGCTATGCTACCTTTGCTATATCCTAATGCCTTTAAAGTACCTATATTTACTCGTTGCTCATCAACCATTCTAGTCATTGTTGTTAAACAAACTAAGGCTGCAACAATAAAGAAAAATACTGGGAATACATTGGATAATTTATCAATACTCTTTGCATTATTTTCAAAATCCACATAAGAATAATGAGATTTTCTATCTAATACATATAATTCTGGCTTTTTAATTTTTGCAATTTCCTCTTCAGCTTTCTTAATCTCTTCTTCTGCTTTAGCTAGCTCTTCATTTGCCAACTTTTCTTTTTCTAAAAGCTCCTTTTCACCTTCTTGAATCTTTGTTTTACCTTCAATTAATTGTGCTTTTGCTTCTTCTAATTGAGCTATTCCACTATTTTGAGCTTCAATTAAAGAATTCTTAGAGGAATTTATTGCTTCTCTTCCTGTTGCAAGCTGAATCTGTACAGATTTAAGGCTCTCTTCCTGTTTTACCAATTCCTCTTTTTTTTCTTCAAGTTGTGCTTTTCCTTCACTTAATTTATCTATCCCTTGTTGTACTAAAAAATTAATACTATTTATTTCTTGAGTAATTCTTTCTTTTTCTTCTTGTGATAATTCTTCATTACTTAAAGCTTGTTCTAAACTATCTTTTTGTTTTTTTAACTCATTTAATTTTTCTTCAGATTCTTTTATATTTTCCTCTGCTTTTACAAAACCTTCTTCAGCTACTTTTTTTGCATCATTAAATGTACTTAACCCAATATTATACTCTTCTTCTTTTTGATTCAACTCTTCTTCTGCAACATTAATTTTTTCTTTTCCTAATTTTATAGAATCTTTTAATTGTTGTTCTTTAGTACTTATTTCACTTTCAGCTTGAACTAATGTATTTTTAGAATTTTCTATTTCTTTCTTTGCATCATCAATTTGTTGTAATGCTTCTGATTTTTTATCTTCATATTCCTTTTTACCATTATCTAGCTCTACATTAGCAGAATCTATTACTTCAGCATATCTTCTATTATTTATTTTAGATGAAATATCTTCTATTGAAGCAGTTGTTTTATCTATTATATCAAAATATTTACTTTCATAAGAATTAATATTCCTTGCGCCATCAACCGTTGCATAAACCTCTGTATAAATATCACTTTTAAAATTATTTTCATTTATATACATATAAGTTTTAACATTCCCGTTACCTATTGTACTGCTTCCAATTTGATTACTTAAGTAATATGGTGTTTTTACTATTCCTACTATTTCATATTCATCATTTTCTAATGACTCATTAATATCAGTATTATCCCCAGAAAAAAGTGTTATCTTGTCACCAATTTTCATATTTAAACTTTTAAATTTTTCATTTGCAATTACACATTCATTTTCATTTGTAGGAAGTCTTCCTTCTACTACATTAAGCCTATTAATGTAATTTTCATTACTATCATTTAAATTATCACTTGGCAAACTATGAATTCTTATTACAACTTCTTCTGAACCATGCTTTGACAATACATCTATAGTCTTACTTGGATAAACTCCTAAGACACCTTCTATATTTTTAATATCATTAACATCATTATCACTTAAACCTAATGTCGATATTATTTTTAAATCCATTAAATTATAATCATCATAATATTTATCAGCTGTACTTTTCATATCAATTGGTGCAATTTTAACACCAGTAAATAGCATTACTCCCAATACAATTATAGATGCAATTGAAATAAATCTTCCTTTAGATTTTTTGATATCTCTAAAAATATCTTTCCATAAAGCATTTTTTATCATTACCATTCAATCCTTTCAACAGGAGTTGGGTTTTCATTTATGGTTACCTTTTGTATTTTTCCATTCCTAACTTCTATAACCTTATCCCCCATAGGCGTTAATGCTAAATTATGTGTAATTATAATAACAGTTACCCCTTTTTTTCTACAAGTATCTTGTAGCAATTTTAAAATAGCTTTACCTGTATTATAATCTAATGCTCCTGTAGGCTCATCACATAATAAAAGTTTTGGATTTTTTGCTATAGCTCTTGCTATTGCAACTCTTTGCTGCTCACCACCTGATAATTGAGATGGGAAATTATTTTTTCTATTAGCTAATCCTACTGAATCTAATACTTTATCAATATCTAAAGGATTTTTTGATATTTGGATTGCTAATTCTACATTTTCACGAGCTGTTAAATTTTGAACTAAATTATAAAATTGAAATACAAATCCTATATCATATCTTCTATATGTAATTAGTTCCTTTTGCGAATACTTACTTATTTCATTATTATCAACAATTACTTCTCCTGATGATACCGTATCCATACCACCTAAAATATTTAGTATTGTAGATTTTCCTGCTCCACTGGCTCCTGCAACAACTACAAATTCACCTTTATTAACAGAAAAATCAACACCACTTAATGCTTCAATTTCTACTTCTCCCATTTTATACTTCTTTTTTACATTTTTAAACTGAATATATCCCGACATCTTTGCCACCCCTTTTCAATTCATAATTTATGTCATATCTTAGTATATATTATTTGGTTATCTTAAACAATAATTATAAATTTCTTTAATTATTTATTAATTTTTTGTTATTATATCTGGAAATAATTATATTTTTATATAAACATACTATGCTATTTATCGGATTTTAAAAGTTTTTTTGTCTAAGTAACTAACTTTTTATCTTTGAATATACTAATTAATATAATTATGAAATAAGGAGCAACATATGTTTATATTCTCTTCTATTTTATTAGCATTTTCAGCAAGTTTGGACAGCTTAATTATTGGAATTGCTTATGGAATAAAAAAAATTAGAATCAAATTTAGTATAAATATAATCATAGCTTTAATAGTTACTTTAGGTACATTTTTATCTATGCTTCTTGGTGCTATATTAGGCAACTTTATTCCCGGATATATTTGCAATTATATAGGTGCAATACTTTTAATTGCAGTTGGAATTTGGATGACAATAGATTATTATAAAGATCAAAAAAGCCTTAGTAGTGATACAACAGATAGTGATGATATAAATAATGATTTAATAGATTCTTTAAATTATGATGAAATATTAACTAAAAACAAAACAGCAGACATAGATGGTTCTGGTAATATTGAATTAAAAGAGGCTGTTTCTCTAGCATTAGCTTTAAGTATAAATAACTTTGCATTAGGTATTGGTGCAAGTATGTCTGGAATTAGTATACCACTTACAACTGCCTTTACTTTTATATTTAGTGTTTTAATTTTAATCATTGGTTTTAAAATAGGTAACAGCTTCCTTTCTAAGATTTTTGGTAAATATTCTGGATTATTATCTGCACTAATAATAATTTTAATGGGTGTTTTCCAACTATTTTTTTGATTTTTAAAGTAATTAAAATTATTATTTTAATTATAAAAAAAGAAATATTATATCTACGAAAATTTTAAAATTTTCCCATCGATATAATATTTCTTTTTGAATTTTATCTTAAATTATACATTTATACTAATTCTTTTTTTATCATTCTTATAATATAACTTATTGTATAAAAGTCTCTATCTATTTTGGATTTTATTTTATCAAATCCTTGAATCAATTCACTTTCGCTAAAGTTTTCTAACAAAATCATTAATGTTAATGTATTAATTCCACCATCTTTAGTATCAAATATTCTTGAGTTTTTAACAAATATATTTTCCATGAAATCTTCTAAAGCTGCTTTTAATTCTACACTTAACTCCATTACTGGCATTTCATCAAAAATTCTTACACCTTCTAATTCTTTATTAAAATTTCTAGCCTTCTCTAATTTACATCCTAAAAATATTGTATTCTCAAATATAGCTTCTTTAAAATCTGCACCATCTAAATTTGCACCCTCAAAAATGGCATTTTTGAATTTTGAATTTTTAAATTTACTATTTTTTAAATTAGTTCCAATAAATTCCGTTCCCTCAAAACTTCCCTTAATAAAACTACAAGTTTTAAAATGAGCACCTCTAAAAGTTGCAAAATTAAAATTAGAATTTGAAAAATTGCAATTATAGCAATTACTTCTTTTAAAGTTTTTATACATAAAATTCTTATCTTTTTTTTCTACATTATTATAATGAAAATTTTCGCTTCCGCTATTATCTTTTGCCATCTTTTTCTCCTCTTACTATATAGTATATCCTACAATATTATATATTTTTAGATCAAAAGTCAATTAAATATTCTAAATTTTTCAAATGAATATTAAATTTCATGCGTGAAATAATAATATAGATGTTTATTGTTTATATGATATTAAGGAGGTATTTTTAATTGAAAAAATTTATTTGTACAATATGCGGGTACGTTCATGAAGGCGATACTCCACCAGAAGTCTGTCCAGTATGTAAAGCACCTGCCAGTAAATTCGAAGAAATGAAAGGTGATATGGCTTGGGCTGATGAACATAGAATTGGCTTAGCTGAAGATGTTGATGAAGAAATCATCGAAGGATTAAGAGCCAATTTTACCGGCGAATGTACCGAAGTTGGTATGTATTTAGCAATGTCACGTGCTGCAGATCGTGAAGGTTATCCAGAAGTTGCAGAAGCATACAAAAGAATTGCTTATGAAGAAGCTGATCATGCTAGTAGATTTGCAGAAATGTTAGGTGAAGTTGTTTCTCCAAGCAGTAAAGCTAACTTACAAGCAAGGGTTGAAGCTGAATTTGGAGCATGTGATGGAAAGAAGAAACTTGCTACTTTGGCAAAACAACATAACTTAGATGCTATCCATGATTCAGTCCACGAAATGTGTAAGGATGAAGCAAGACATGGAAGAGCATTTAAAGGCTTATTAGACAGATATTTTAGTTAATAATTTATTTTTAAGGAGATATAAAAATGGCAAAAATTAATTGTGATGTATGTAATTGTTCATATAACAATTCAGGAGTTTGTTTTTCAAATCGTGTTGATATAAGCGGAATGGCTTCATCAACTGAAAACGATACATGTTGTGGGTCTTTTTTAGATAAAAAGCATTATAGTGATCTTACTAACTCTTCAGAAAGTTCAGGTCCTTGCGATTGTTTAGTTTGTAAAGTAAGTAGTTGTGAACATAATGAAAATTGTCTTTGTACCCTTTCTTCTATTCAAGTAAATGGATCTGAAGCAAATCTTTATACTGAAACTAACTGTGGAAGTTTCGATAAAAAATAATAATTTAGGCAAATGATATCTATAAATTTTATCATTTGCCTTTTATGTATTCTATTCTATTTCTCTATTTTCTTCATTTTTCTCTAAATCAATAATTAAATTTTTAATTTCTTCACTATCTAAACTATCATCAATTATTTCCTTAAAGTATTCAATTGCTTCACTATTTCTACCCTGTCTTAACAATTCATAAGCATATTCTTCAATAACTCTATTATCCTCAGGTTCTAAAGTATTTGCTTTTATTAAATACTCCTCAATACAATCATATTTTTTCAACTCTTTATAACATATAGCTAATGCAAAATAATTTTCACCATCATCCTTATTTATTTCTATAGCTTTATTAAAATACATAATTGCTTTTTCAAAATTTTTATTATTTGCTTCATAAATCCCAAGCCCTGTATAAGATCTACCACATTTATCATTTGCTTGGATTGATTCTACTAATGCTTCTTTTCCTAATTCACTATTATTTAAATCAATTAAATATGTCCATCCAATTATACACTTAAAATTTGAAATTTGTATATTATCACATTCATATTTTTCCATGTAATCAATACATCTATTTATTGCATCTACATAAAGCTTTTCTCTAATATCTAATTCTATTAAAAATGTATTAGCTAAATATTGTTCTTCCTCTTCTTTTAAGACTCTTTCAAAGCATCTTCTACTTTCAGCATAAAGTCCTAGTTCTAATAAAGCTTCACCTTTTACATTATATCCATAAACAATATAATCACATCCTAATTCAAAGGCTAAATCTATAGCTGCAATTGCCTCTTCAAAACACCCCTGAACTAAATAACAATGTCCAGTATATATTAAATATTCTGGATTCCCATTCTTTTTAAATCCATCACTTGCATATTTCATAGCTTCCTGAATATCACAAGCTAAAATTTCATTAAATGTTTCTTCAATATTTTCCATGATTTCTTCTTCCTTATCTAATTATTTATATTAATTATCTTTGCCATATTTTATATAGTCTATAATTATATAATTATGTAATCTTATAATTTTCTCTCTTTAAAAATTATAAAGCAAATATATAACAAAAAGCTATCTTTTATTATATATCAAAAGATAGCTTATAAATTAATTTTATTTAAATTTTAAATTCAGTATTTTTATCATAAGTATCAGCTTTTAATAAATATCTCTTTAATATCTTTGAAGAAAATATTTTAAAATTAAGTGCGGAGTTTATTTCAATAGTATAATCATTATTTTTGATACACTCTTTAAGTTCTTTAATTGTTTTACATTCTTTATTTAAACTAGTATATATTCCTCCAAGTTGGACTGGAGTATGACTATCACTGCCAGTTATTATATTTAAGCCTAACTCTTGAGATAAATTAATAACTTCATCTCTGGCAATTCCTTCACCTTTTTTAAATATATCTTTTCCATTTAAATCTAATGCATCAAGTCTTTTTAATAATTCATGAGGATGCTTACATAATTTATGTCCTCTTCTACATGGATGTGCACCTATTTTTAGTAAATTAAATACTTCTGCTAAATCCAATAATTCCTCTAAATCAATTAAGTTCTCTTTTTCCCTAAAAGTTTCAAGGGACTTATATATATTTACTATGCTTTCTCTATCCCCACAAAGTATCACATGACCTTTGTTTTTCACACTTACTTCCATAGCTGGGAATACTGAAATACCATCGATAATATATCTATCTCCATCATAAGTATAGTTTTTTTCTAAGAAATCATAAATTACTAAAAAATCCTTAGCATTAAAATGCTCACATAAAACTATAGCATCTAATCCATTATCTTTTGAAAAGTATATCTCATTCATAAAAAAATCTTTATTGAAATCTTTCCGCTTGCTTAACAAACCATGGACATGAAAATCCACATTCATTTATTTTTCACACCCTCAATTAATTTATACTTTTCTAGGTATAATAAAACAACCTATATTCATTAGTATATTAATTTTCCTTCTTTTATGTTAATTATTATGATAAATTTTTTAATAATTTACTTCCTTCATACAAAGTCCTTTTGCTGGTGCTTTTACTGCAAGTTCACTTCTTTGTTTAGATTGAAGCATTTTTTTAATATCCTCAGGTTCTATTTGCCCCTTACCAACATTTATTAATGTTCCACTTAATATTCTAACCATGTTTATTAAAAACCCATTCCCGTTGTATTCTATTTTAATAATATTATCTTTTTCTGTAATATTTATATAATTAATAGTCCTAACAGTAGATTTTTTTGATTTATCTTTTACACCACTAAACCCTTTAAAATCATGAGTTCCAATAAAATATTTACTTGCCTCTTTCATTTTTTCAATATTTAATTGTCCCTCAACATGATAAGCATATTTCTTAATAAAAACATTTGCAAATCTATTATTATCAATAGTATATACATAAGTCTTTGAAATAGCATTTAATCTTGAATGAAATCTATCACTTACATCTCTTAATGAAATTACTGATATATCTTCTGGTAAAAACTCGTGTAAGTACTTCGACATATCCTTAATATTTTTGTTACTATTAGTTTTAAAATTTGCAGTATACTTATCTGCATGAACTCCAGTATCAGTTCTTCCACATCCAATTACTTGAATTTCTTCTCCTGTCATTTTAGATAAAACATTCTCAATTTTTCCCTGTATGGTAGATACATCCATTCCTTTTATATTTTGCTTTTGCCACCCCTTATATCTTGATCCATCATATTGAATTGTCATTCTTATATTTCTCATATTTTATCTCTCTTTTCTTTAAATTTAAACATTAGTAGATTTTACTTCTTATATTTTTAAAATTGATTTTAATTTCCTATCTATTCTTAAGTTTAAAACCTTCTTTGTAGTTAACAACTTTAACATTAAGTACATTTAACAACTTTTCTAAACTTTTAACTTGATTTATATATTCAATCTTTCCACTAGCAAGTAAATTATTAATATTATTTATAATATCTTGTTTTTCATCTTCTCCTAAGCGTCTCTTAGCTTTAATTACAGCTCTATTTATGAATGTTAGTGTTTCCCAAATTTGTTCATTTGTTATTTTACTAAAATCATTTATTACTCTAGTATATCCTACTCGTCTATTATTTGGAGGATATGCTTCTTTAAAGAACTCTAAAAAATAGTTCATTTCCTTAGGATCTTTATTTTCAACAAACTTCCCTAATGCTGATTTTAATTGATTTTTTAAATACATGATAGTATTTGCTTTTACAATTGTATTCATTTCCTCTATACTCTTATAAATTACATTATATATTTCTTGAATTTTATCACTTTCTAACCCCTCTTTTGCTAGAGGTTTTATTTTTTCTATTGCTTCTAATATGTTCTTTTTAGAGTTTAATTCTTTTCCACATAGTTCGTTTAAAATTTCTTTTCCTGTCAATTCTTTTAAATTATTCTCTTCCATCCTTAGTTTCCTACCTTAATTATTTTCTTTTATTAATAAAATATTGATATGATACTATAAACATTGCACCATATCAATATTCACTATTATATTAATATTTCAATAAACTAATGTCTATTTCTATTTATTAGTTCTTTATTATATTCTTCATGCTTTTTTATTAGTTTTTTAATATCTTTTCCTTTTATCATATCAATTATCATTGGTGCAAGTATAGTTAGTGCATCTCTATACCCTAGTTCAATATGTTGATTTAATGCACTTGGTCTAATATTTAAAGAACCAATTCCTTCTATAAGCTCTAATTGTGTTGAAGGATATATTTCAATAATATTTGTATTTTCAAAACCTTCTCTATTCAAATCTTCCTTATAAGATAAATGAACAACTATAATAATATCACAATTATGATCTTTTAGTGGAGCAATTGGAACATTATCTACATTAGGTTCCCTATACTGTGGGTTATTTACTCCCCCATCAGCATATCTATATTCATCAATTTCAATTGGTTTAAATAAAAATGGTACTGCACATGATGCTATGCAAATATCTAATGCCTTTTTGTCATCGTAATCATTAAGCTTAAAATACTCAGGTTTTTCTAAATCAATATTATAAGCACAAGCATATAATATTTTTTTACTTTGTCTAATTACATTAAAATCAACATAATCTTCAATAAAACTCCTTATACCACTTTGTGATAACAAACCAATATCATTTTTTTTGAATAAGTCAGCTAGCTTTTTTTCTTTATCTACAGTATCCTCTCTTTTAATTAATTTCTTTATATTAATATCCCTTATTTTATTTTCATTATTAATAAATCTCGAATAAGAAATATTAGACCAACTCTTATCCATAACATTTCCATCATTCATAGAAAGCATAAGGCCATTAATTGTACCTATTGATGTACCTGAAACTACACTAACCCTTCTTATTATATCTAATTCCCAAAGTGCTTTAAATACTCCAGCTTCATACGCACCTTTAGCTCCACCACCAGCTAAAACTAATCCTATATTTAAATCAAATAATTTTTCAACATCTATCAACTAAGATCATCATCCTTAATACTAATAATAATTATTATACACTTTATAATAATTCCTTATATAAATTCATAGTATTCTTATAAAATATTTTTTCTACCTCTTCATAAGTAAAATCATTATTCAAAAGCGCTTCTGCCAATAATTGAATTTGTGATGCATCCTTAATTTCTAATGTACTTTGTATTCCATCAAAATCTGTGCCTAATGCAATTACATCTATTCCACCTACATTTTTAATATGCTTAATGTGTTTTACCAAATCTTCTATATAAGTAAAAGTTAGATCTGTATGAGGCGTTGGCATAACAAAATTTGAACAAAAATTAATACCTACAACTCCACCCTTATCAGCAAGCTTCCTTATCATATCATCAGTTAAATTTCTAACAACATTTGTAACAGCTCTTGCATTACTATGACTTGCTACAAATGGTTTTTTGCTATATTTTAGAACATCATAAAATCCAGCATCAGATAAATGAGAAACATCTACTATAATCCCTAATCGTTCCATTTCTCTTAATAATTCAACTCCAAATGCTGTAAGTCCAAATTCAGTATTAGGAGTTATAAGGTCTACTTTTTCAGTTATATTTCCACATGCATCAATCTTAAATTTAAAGTTTGGAAAACCTACTCCATTTATGTTATTCCATGTTAATGTTATAAGTCTAACCCCTTGTTCATAAACCGTTTTTAAGTTTATAAGAGAACCTTCTAATGCTCCTGCATCTTCTATTGTTAATAATGCACCTATTTTATTCTCATTAGCACACATAGATATATCTTCATATGAATAAACAGGCTTAATTATATCTCTGTTTTCCTCTAACTCTTCGTAATAAACTTGTATCATTTCTTGCAAGGTTTTATAGGGATTTTTATATTTTTTTATATCTATAAACATTGCAAAATTTTGAAGTAAATAATCTCCCTTTATTAGTTTATTTATATCTACATGTAAATTATTTTCTTTCAATTCATATTTATTTCCTAAAAGTCTATTTTCATAGATTTCTCCTATAGTATCACAATGCATATCAACAACTCTCATTCCCATTTTCCTCCTGATAAATATCTACCTTAATTATACCATATATAACTTCATATGAAAAAAGTACCACATCTATACCTGTAAACTAAATCTAATACTCAGAATAATTTATAAAATATAATTAACCTAAATTCAATTAATTTTTATAAAAAAAGTTGTTACATTCTTAAGAATGCAACAACTTCTACCTTTATATTAAGCTAATTTTTCATTTATTATTTCCATAACTTTTTCGTTAAATCTCTTTAACTTTTCTTCAGCATTAGTTAAGCTTTCACCTTTAACAGCTGAATAAACTTTCATTTTTGGTTCTGTACCTGAAGGTCTAACTACAAATGATGAACCATCAACTAAAATATATTTTAATACATTTGATTTTGGTAAGTTAATAACTTCTTCAGAAGCATTTACTAAATCTTCCTCTTTGCTTAATTTATAATCAAGTCTTTTTGCAATTTTAACACCATCAACTTCTGTTAAAGCTGTTTCTCTTAGTAAATCTAAACACTTACCTATTTTTTCTTGACCTTCTTTTCCTTGTAACTCAATTGAAATTAAGTCTTCTTTGAAGAATCCAACTCTATTATAAAGTTCAATTAATGCTTCATATAAAGATTTTCCTTGCTCTTTATAGTAAAGTGTCATTTCTGCTATTAACATTGAAGCTATAACAGCATCTTTATCTCTAACAAATTCTCCAGCTAAATATCCATAACTTTCTTCAAATCCAAATAAATATTTTTTATCTCCATTTTCTTGGAATTGTCTTATTTTTTCTCCAATATATTTGAATCCAGTTAATACGTCCATTATTTCAACGCCATAGTAGTTAGCTATAGCTCTTGCACCTTCAGAAGTTACGATAGTCTTAATAACAACACCGTTTGAAGGTAATTTACCTTCTTCCTTAAGAGATGATAATATATAATCTGTTAACAATAAACCAGTTTGATTACCTGTTAATACTTTATATTCTCCACTATTTTCCTTAACAACAACACCAATTCTATCACAATCTGGGTCAGTACCAAATATTATATCTGGGTTGCTTGTTTTAGCCATTTCTAAAGCTAATTCAAATACTTGAGCATTTTCTGGATTTGGGTAAGAAGCAGTTGGGAAATTACCATCTGGCATTTCTTGTTCTTTAACAACTTCTACATTCTCATATCCTAATTCTTTTAATACTCTTCTTACTGGCATATTACCACTTCCATGAATTGGAGTGTAAATAACTTTTAAATCTTTAGCCTTTTCTTTTACTAATTCTGTTCTAATAGTAAGAGCTTTTACTTCTTCAAGATAAGCCTTGTCTACATCTTCACCTATATATTCTAAAAGATTATCTTTTAATGCTTCTTCTAAAGCAATAGTCTTTATATCTTCATAGTTTACTATACTATTAACTTCCCCTATTATTAACCCCGCCTTTTCATCAGTAACTTGACCACCGAATTCGTCATAAACCTTATATCCATTATATATTTTAGGGTTATGTGAAGCAGTAATTACTATTCCACCTTGACAATTTAAATGTCTTACAGTAAATGAAAGCATTGGCGTTGGTCTTAGGCTTTCAAATAAAAATACCGTTACATTATTTGCACAAAGTGTTAATGCTGCAGCTTCAGCAAACTCTTTTGACATGTTTCTTGAATCATATGCAATTGCAACCTTTGGAGCTTCAAAATTTTTATTTAAATAGTTAGCAAATCCTTGAGTTGCCTTTGATACTGTATAGACATTCATTCTGTTAGTTCCAGCACCTATAACCCCTCTTAGACCACCTGTACCAAAATCTAATTCCTTATAAAATCTATCTTCTATTTCCTTTTCATCTGTAATGCTTCTTAATTCTTCTTTTATTGTTTCTGATATTACTTTTGAGTTTAACCACTCATTATACTTCTCTTTGTAATCCATATTATCCCTCCTAAACATTTTCACGATCTGTTAAGTTATATGAACATTGCTCTTCTCAGCCCAAGGAAATACAATAGG
>OCPT01000921.1_pt1 | contig 19305 bp, 12 predicted proteins | sample 1538741 | NCBI WGS metagenome assembly OCPT01 (sample SAMN04571723, study PRJEB22368) | human gut metagenome | biome: human gut; material: stool | host: Homo sapiens | place: Luxembourg | collected 2012-12-06 | reverse complement strand
GCTATACCGCTAGCATGCCCCTATTGCCTTCGGCACTTCCCCCGAAGGGGGAAGCAAGACGTTACGTAGCTAACGATTTCCTTAACTTAATAGCATTGCCCTAGAGGGGAAGGCTGCGATACGAGAATACCATCTTCTAAAAAAAGGCGGCGAAGCCGCCACCTGAACCCTGAACCCTGAACCCTGAACCCTGAACAAAAAAACAGAGTCCCCTTTTGCAAGCAAAAGGGGACTCTGTTTTTTACAATGTCCGTCCCATATCGACGGCCATCTGCTTATCTCTTTCCGGCGAACGGCCGGCTATGGTGAGATAGCCGCCGATCATCGCGCCATTGAGCCCCGCCGAGAGGGCAAAGGCCTGCATGTCACGGAGCGAATTCTCCCGTCCCGCGCATACACGCATGATGACGTGAGGCAGGATAAAGCGGTACATGGCGAACATCCGAAGGATCTCGATCGGCTTCGGAGGCTTATTCTTGCCAAAGGGCGTTCCCGGGATGGGATTGAAAATATTGAGCGGCACAGAGGTGACGTGATGCTCACGAAGAGCAAAGGCCATGTCTATCCGGTCTTCCTCCGTTTCCCCCAGCCCGAAGATGCCGCCGGAGCAGACCTCCAGACCCGCCTGCTGGATGCGGCGGATGTGCGCTTCCTTTTCCTCATACGTGTGTGTGGTGCAGATGGCGGGGAAATGGCGCTTCGCCGTTTCCAGATTGCAGTGGATGCGCTGGCAGCCTGCCGCTTTCAGCGTCTTCAGCTGCTCTTCGGTCAGAAGTCCGAGCGAGCAGCAGACGGAGAGCTTCGTCTCTTTGGTGATCCGCTTCACCGCTTCTACGATGGAAGCAAACTGCACGGGATCGCTCTGCCCGCGGCCGGAGGTGACGATGCCGAAGCGTTCTGCGCCATAGGCCTCTGCCTGTTTGGCTTCGCGGAGCAGCTCCTCCGGGCTTCTTAGCGGATACTCCTTGACGCCGGTGTGATACCAGCCAGACTGCGCGCAGAACTTGCAATTCTCCGTACAGCGTCCGCTTCTGGCATTCACATCGCTGCAAAAGCGCATCTGATCGCCGCAGAAGGTCTTCCGGATCTTGTCGGCTGCCGCCATAAGGAAGAAGGGCTCCTCCTTTCCGGCCGCAAAGAGCGTCTCTGCCTCCTCCCTGGAGATCTCTCTACCCGCGAGTACCTGATCCATACACTGCGTGATGGTTGCTATATGTTCATCCATGATTTGCCTCACCATTTTCTTTCAGGAAAACACCGATTCGGTCTAAGGAAACACTGATTAAATCGTTGTCAGATTTCATTCTTGGATTTTTATACAGAGCGAGGAATCATCTGACGCGAATAGCGAGCTATTTAAGGAAGATGATGACGAAGCTATGTATAAAAATCCATGTGAAATCCGACTCTGCGATTTAATCAGCGTTTCCTTAACCCTTGCATGATCCCGCAAAAAGCAGGCGGAAGGTATGAAGGTGGCAGCCTTATCCCTCAACGCATGATACCTGCGGTGCGGATCAGCGTCCTTGCTTCCTCTTCTGTGATCGCTCCGCCATTCAAAACCTTTTCCGTCCGCTTCAAAATCTATTCGCAGCTGCTTTCCATTTTTTAAATCCTCCGGCCGCATGACCGGGTCTTACCTTTGTCATACCTTACGTGTCATACATAATAGAAATATTCGTGTTTGACAATGGGAATATTTCTATGCATTTGTGCTGGTTATTGTAAAATCGGGACTGGAAATCAGATGTCTGATGTCTGATTTCCAGTCCCGAGTCATTCTCAAAGCTTCGGTGTCGTCATGGAACGTCCGAGATCCTCCGTCATGCGGATATCCTCCTTTGGGTCGCGGCCGCCTGTCGTCAGATAGCCGCCCACCATGATGCCGTTCAGCCCGCCTGTCAGTGCATACGCCTGCAGGCTTCGCAGGTTCACCTCACGGCCGCCGGCGGTGCGGATCAGCGCCTTCGGCAGGACGAAACGGAACATCGCAAACGTGCGGAGCACCTCCAGCGGCGGCAGACGCTTATTCGTATAGAAAGGCGTCCCCTTCACCGGATTCAGGATATTCAGCGGTACCGAGTCGATATGCATCTCCTTCAGGTGGAAGGCCATCTCCACCCGCTGGTCCAGAGACTCCCCGAGCCCGATGATCCCGCCGGAGCACACGCGGATCCCTGCCGACTGCGCGGTATGGATGATATCCTCCTTATCCTCCATCGTATGCGTCGAGCAGATCTCTGGGAAATAGGAAGGCGACGTCTCGATATTGCAGTGGATGCGCGTGATGCCCGCCTCTTTCAGCTGGAGTGCCTGCTCCTTGGAGATCAGCCCCAGCGAGCAGCATACTTCGATCCCCACCTGCTCTCTGATCTTCTTCACGATATCGATGATCTCATCGAACTCATTCGGATTATCCTGGTTACGGCCGGAAGTCACCAAAGAGAAACGGACCGCGCCTGCTTCCTTCGCCTTCTTCGCTGCCGCCAAGATTTCCTCCTCCGGCAGGAGACGGTACACCTTTGCGCCCGTGTGATACCAGCCCGACTGCGCGCAGAACTTGCAATTTTCCTGACAATGCCCGCTTCTTGCATTGATGATCGCACAGAAATCCACCGCATTCCCATTGAACTTCTGACGAATCTTATCGGCCATCGCAAGCAGCAGCATGGTATCCTCATCCTTCGTGCGGATGAGACTCTTCGCTTCCTCCTGCGTGATCTCACCCCCATCCATGACCTTCTCCGCCAATCTGATGATCTCTGCACAAGCACTTTCCATGATGATTCTCCCTTTCCTTCATTCCTTCGGGGCACTCGCCCCTTTGAATTGTTACCTTGTAGGTAAGTATAAAATAAACAATCAGATGTGTCAATCAATAAAATAATTGTAGTTGACAATAAAAAGAGGAAAGCGGAGAAGTGCGCGGCACATGTGGGGGGAAACGCGAGTCCCTGACCGCGAATGACAACGATTTAATCAGTGCTTCCTTAAAAATCATTCGCGCCCCTTCCTCTGGAAGGGGCAGACGAGCGAAGCGAGGCGGGGTTGGTTTCCCCGAATGTGGGAGTACCGTTTCACGCGGCCAACCTCCGCCCCTTCGGGGCACCTCCTTCCAAAGGAAGGAGGGAGAAAAAAGGGGCTGCGTGTATCGTCATAGGTATATTTGCGGCGAAGCCGACGCCTTCTCTGCTATATCCGCTGCCCCTGAACCCGCCCCTACCATTTCTTTTCCAGAGGAAAGCGGAGAAGTGCGCGGCACATGTGGGAAAAGCGTGAGTCCCTGACCGCGAATGACAACGATTGAATCAGTGTTTCCTTAAAAATCATTCGCGCCCCTTCCTCTGGAAGGGGCAGACGAGCGAAGCGAGGCGGGGTTGGTTTCCCCGAATGTGGGAGTACCGTTTCACGCGGCCAACCTCCGCCCCTTCGGGGCACCTCCTTCCAAAGGAAGGAGGGAGAAAAAAGGCGCTGATGTCTTTCGATCTCCCAGTCTCCTAGTCTCTTAATCTCCCAGCCATCCCATACACCACAAAGCCCCTGACCGGAAAATTTCCGATCAGGGGCTTTCTATGCGATCGCATCAGCGTCTCTCGAAAGACATTAGTCGATCGTGATCTGACGCGATGGTTCTGCCTTCTTTTCTTCTTCCTTCGGCAGTGTGATGATCAGGATGCCATCCTTCAGTGCCGCTTTGATGCCTTCCTCCTTGATGCCTTTCACCGTGAACTGACGGCTGAAGGAGACAGAAGCACGTTCGCGGCGGATGTAATGATGCTCTGTATCATCGGCATCCTTCTTGTCTTCCTTCTTTGCACCCAGAGACAGAATCCCATTCTCATAAGAAATATGGATCTCTTCCTTCTTGAACCCCGGCATATCGCAAGTGATCTCGTAATGATCCTTCTTATCCTCAATATCGACCTTCGGGACAGCGGTGTAATCCTGATACACCGTCGGCATATCATCATCAAAGAAGTGATCCAGAACCGTATTACCAAACAGACCATCAAATGGAATCAAACTACGCATATCAAAGACCTCTTTCTTTTTATAATTTTCTTCAGGAGCCCTTTCGGTTCTCCCTTGAACAACTATAGTATAGCACTTTTAGCACTCATGTCAATAGAGTGCTAAATTATTTTTGATTATTTGATTTAAGAAAATGAAAATGCGTGCTGCGATGATCTTTAGCTGGTGCTATCCTCGTATCGTCAGCCTTCCCCTCTAGGGGAAGGTGCCCCGAAGGGGCGGATAGGGCACTGGCGGTATGCAAGACAGGGACGCTGATGTCTCCCAGTCTCTTAGTCCCTAGTCACTAGTCACCAGTCACCAGTCACTAGTCCCCAGTCAGCTCGACACGTTTGTGACAGTGAGGATGCGTTGTCCCTCATGCGCTTCGCTCGTGTACGTGATCCGCACCGTCCGCTTGTACCCGCCCTCCGCATCCGATGCCGTAGAGGTCACTGTCCCCTCCGTGCGGGATGCCGACGTATCCGTCACCGTCACTTTGACCCGCCGTCCATTCACCGAGAGCGTGAAGCTCTGATTTCCCATCGCCCCCGTCTTCAGCCGGCCGAGCGCCACATTCGCTCCGCTCTCTGCCGCATACACCGAAGACAGCCCCTGCTGATAGAGGTACGCCTCCGAGGCCGTGCGGGAGACGTAGTAGAGCGCTCCCGCAGACAGCGTCACCAGCATGGAAAAAAGAAGCAGCAAACACAGCGTCATGGAGCCCTTCCTTCTATTCATAGCGCTGCCCCTTCCTGTAGAAATCGGCATACGAGAGAAGGCTCGTGCGGAAATCCATCATTTCCCCTGACGAGCGATGCAGGATCGAGAAGGAGATCGCAAGCGATCCCTCCCCATTCTTGACAAAGAGCGGCCCCTCCTCACAAGTCAGGGCGTACTCCTCCTTCCCCGATGTCGTCCCCGTCACCGGCTCCGTCGTCCTCCCGTACACATCGAGTTTTAATTTCTCCTGATCCAGAAAGAAACGATACGTCTTCTCCTCGCCCGACTGGTTATACGCCTCGTAGCTGTAGGTATCGCCGGAGATCGAAGAAGCCGTCTCCCTCTTGAGCGCATTGCGGAGCTGCTCGGTCATGAAATCCATGGCATAGAGTCCCTCGCCCGCGATCCGCGAACGCTTCGCCATGAGATCCACCGCGCGGACGGCCTCCGCCGCGAAGGGATAGATCGCCGCCGAAAGCGAGGCGATCAGGAAAAGCGCGATCAGCGCCTCGAGAAGAATATATCCGCGCCTCTTCATGCTCCGCCTCCCTTCCTCGCCCTGACAAGGAAACACCGCGTCTTTCTCTTTTCCCTATTATAACAAAAGGAGCTGTGAAATAACGATCATCTCATTTTCGCGTTCCATCTGCCGCGGGGGACTTGCAGCTCTCATAGGAGTGACCGGGAAACCTTATCCCAGCTGTCTTTCATGCCATAGTCACCCTATCCGCCCCTTTCGGGCACCTTCCCCTAGAGGGGAAGGCTGCGATACGAGAATACCATCTTCTAAAAAAGGCGGCGAAGCCGCCACGAGAGCCCTGAGCCCTGAGCCCTGAACCAAATGAAAGCAAAGTAAAAAGAGGCTGTGAAGAAATGAAGATTCATTTCTTCACAGCCTCTTTTGCATTTCATTCTTAGATCCTTAGAATACTTCTTTGATGACGATGGTCTGCTCACGGCTCGGGCCGACAGATACGATGCCGATCGGTACACCGATGAGCTTGGAGATGCCTTCGAGGTATTCCTTGCAGAGAGCCGGAAGCTCATCATAGCTTCTGATATCGGAGATCTTCTGCTTCCAGCCTTTGAAGGTCTTATAGACCGGGGTGATCTTTTCAAGGAATTTCAGGTCAGCCGGATATTCTTCGATTTCCTTTCCTTCATATTCGTAGCCTGTGCAGACCTTGATCTCTTCCATATCATCCAGAATATCCAGACGGGTGATCGCGAGGTAATCGAAAGAGTTCAGCTCTGCCGCATAACGGACAGCGCGGGTATCGAGCCAGCCGATACGGCGCGGACGGCCGGTGACAGTGCCGAATTCATGCGCGGTATTTCTGAGATAGTCGCCTGTCTCATCGAGCAGCTCCGTCGGGAATGGGCCCTGGCCGACGCGGGTGCTGTACGCCTTCACGACGCCGAAGATATTCTGCATGTTGTGCGGTCCGATGCCCGCGCCGATGCAAGCACCGCCTGCCGTCGGGTGGGAAGAGGTGACGAATGGGTAAGTCCCGTTATCGCAGTCAAGCATGGATGCCTGCGCGCCTTCGAAGAGGACATTCTTGCCTTCCTTCACCAGCTTCTGCACCGTGTAGTTCGTATCCTTGACATAAGGACGGAGCTTTTCCGCATAGCCGAGATAGTCAGCAAGCATCTGCTCATAGTCGAAGCCTTCCACGCCGTAGAGCTTTTCGAGAAGCATATTCTTCTGATCAACATTATATTTCAGCTTTTCTGCAAACGTTTCCTTATCCATCAGGTCACAAATGCGGATGCCGATGCGGTTGATCTTGTCGGCATAGCACGGTCCGATGCCATTCTTCGTGGTGCCGATCTTGCGGCTGCCTTTTCTGGACTCCTCCGCTTCATCGAGACGAATGTGGTACGGGAAGACCACCTGCGCACGAGTGGAGATCTGCAGGTGCTTCGCATCGATCCCCTGCTTTTCCAGATTTTCCATTTCCTCCAAAAGGCTCTTCGGGTCCACGACGACACCGGTGCCTACGATGCAGATGGTACCGGGATACATGATGCCGCTCGGCATGAGACGCAGCGGATACGCTTTGCCCCCGGTCACGACCGTGTGACCCGCATTATTTCCGCCCTGGGAACGGACGACTACATCTGCTTTCGCCGCAAGATAGTCTACGATCTTGCCTTTACCTTCATCGCCCCACTGGGCACCAATTACCATTGCTGTTGCCATGATTCATTCTTCCTTCCTGTGACGGAATTTTTTCCTCAGACAGATGAGAGAGGAAATCAAAATCTGTACGTTTTACATTTTTTCGCACAATTACATTTTTATTATATCATATAGGGGAAGAAATGAGGAATGAGGAATTAGAAGTGGCTGGTGACTGGTGGCTGGTGACTAGGGATGAGTGGCTAGGGATGAGGAGACATCAGCCGTCAGACCCTCATATCGTCATTTCGAGCGCCAGCGAGAAATCTTTGTCATTCGCGTTCTGGCGGTCAACGTTTGGAAATTCCAAACAGGAAACCTGCTGTCCACTTCCCTTCGGGCATCGCCATTATTTTACTCCGCGGCGCTTCTATATTTTTATGCGCCGCACCACCATTTCGCATTTCTCATTTCTAATTCCTCATTCGAGCCGAGCCTTCAGCTGCCATCAAGAAGCACGCCCCACGGGCGTGCCGCATCCCACCTTGAACCCATCACGCGTTATCTGTTACAATAGATAAGATAAATTCATAATAAAAATGTTGCCGAAGAAGGCTCCCTCCGGTTTGACGTTTTGAAAAACGCCTATGCGCATCACGCCTTGCCCCCCGACGGAAAACGTCGCTTGTCAGGCTGTGTTTGCCAGAACAAATGGGGCATGCGCCCTCGATTTATGCGCCGTACCACCATTTCTCCTTCGGGCAGAGCTTTCATTCGCCATCAAAGGGCTGCACAGCCCAAGGGCTAACCATAGCCACCATTCCCCGTGACTAGTCACCAGCCACTAGCCACCAGTCACATTTCACACACAGAAAGGTCCCCCCCTATGTTCCTACATGAAATCATGAAAGGCGCCGATCCATCCCATCTGGCCTTCACCGGCGAAATCGACGTCACCTATGGCGCACTCGAAGACGCCATCCACCGCTACCGGAATGCCATTTACGCACTGGGCGTCCGCGAAGGCGAGCGCGTCAGCCTCTACTCCGCGAACCGCGCAGAATTCGTCTACGCCTTCATGGCCGTCGTGAGCCTCGGCGCGATCATCGTCCCCGTGAACAACTCCCTCGTAGACCGCGAAGTCGACTACATCCTGAAAGACTCGGGAAGCACCCTCCTCATCACAGACACCCCCATGGACGTCTCCGTCCCTTCGATTTCCATCGAAGAGCTGGATGAGAAATCACACGAACCGCTCCCCGAAGCCCCTGATTTCCCGAAAGCCCTCACCGAAGACGACGTATGCGCCCTGATCTACACCTCCGGCACCACCGGCAGCCCCAAAGGCGCCATGCTGACACACAAAAACCTCGTCAGAAACGTCGAACAATTCACCGCGCGGATCATCTTCAAGCCGGAAGACAAAGTCCTCTGCGTCCTACCGATGTTCCACTGCTACGGCATGACCACCATCGTCCACGGCAGCCTCTACGCCCACTCGACCATCGTCATCCTGCGCTCGCGCACACCATCAGAGATCATCAATACCATCGTGAAATACGACGTCACCATCGCCATCATGGTCCCCCCGATGTACAACCTCCTCGCGCGCAAGGGCGACCCCTCCCTCATGAAGACCGTCCACACCTTCATCTCCGGAGGCGCCTCCATCCCGCAGCCCGTAGCGCAGGCCTTCTTCATGCGATACAAGCACCCCGTACAGGAAGGCTACGGCCTCACCGAAGCCTCCCCCGTCGTCTGCGTCCTGCCGACCGCGAAGCCCAAGTACCTGACCAGCGGCCCCGCCATCCCCGGCGTCGAAGCCATGATCTCCGTCGAAATGAACGGCCCCTACGTCCCCGGCACCGTCGGCGAGCTCCTCGTCCGCGGCGACAACGTCATGAAGGGCTACTGGAACAAACCGGAAGAAACCAAGAAAGTCCTCACCGAAGACGGCTGGCTCCACACCGGCGACCTCGCCTATATGGACGAAGACCGCTACATCTACATCGTAGACCGCCTGAAAGACCTCATCATCGTGAACGGCGAAAACATCTACCCCGGCGAAGTCGAAGACTGCATCTACGAAGTCGAAGGCGTCGGAGAATGTGCCGTCGTCGGCCAGCCCGATGCCCTCCGCGGCCAAGTCGTCTGGGCCTACGTCGTCATGAAAGAAGGCTACACCTTCGACGAAAACAAGATCCGCAAATACATGATGAAAAATATCGCCAGCTACAAAATCCCGAAACGCTTCATCCCCATGGACGCACTTCCGAAAAATGCCACCGGCAAGATCCTGAAACGCGCCCTCCGCGAAAGCTAAGAAAAGCGCCTCCGACTCACGGAGGCGCTTTTTGCTTGCAGCTGGTGACTGGTGACTGAAATGCCCCCATACTCTCGCCCCTTCCTCTGGAAGGGGCTGTCGAGCGTAGCGAGACGGGGTTGGCTCCCCGTATGTTAAAAATACATTTCTCCCGTATCGTCATTTCGAGCGCCAGCGAGAAATCCTTATCGCACTGCGGTTAGCATCACTCATCCGCCTCTACGGAAACGACGCCTTGGTGCTGCCTTTCCACGCTTTCAACCACACATCGTTGATCCGTCTGCAAGGAGGGTTTCTCGACTTCGCTCGAAATGACGATACCCCATTCGAGCAAAGCTTTCATCCACAATCAAGGGACGGCACACCCATGGGCTCCCCTCTCCCATCTATGTTACAATAGAGAAAACCATTCATTGCACGAAAGGAACCCCCTATGAAACGCAGCGAACCCACATTAGACGACCAGATCCGAAGCATCCACTACAAGTACGAAATCCCCCAAGACAAAGCAGAAGCCCTTCTCTCAAGCGGTCTCCGTTTCCTTGAAATCGACAAAGCCGCCCTTCTCTCCATCCTCGCCGAAGTCCCCATCGATACCATCCTCGACATGCGGAAAGATGACCCATGGGGATGCATCCAAAAAAAGCTAGGTCTCACCACTGCGCTCTACGAAGAACGCCTCCTGCGCCATCGCGCCCGCCGCCTTCACCGCTTCTACGGCATCCCCGAAGACCGCGCCATCCCCCCTGCTGCAAGACGGCTACCCGAACCACTGGCTCCGCCTCGCCTACCTCTTAGAACAGCACACCGGCGCCTCCATGGAAGACATCCTTGCCGCGCGTAAAAAATCCGAAAAATGGAAACCCTGGGCAGAAGCACACCTCGGCATCTCCCCCGAAGATTTCACAAAATGGATCGCCGAGACAAGGAATCCAAGTCTGCCGAAAAAGTGAAAGAAACACCTACCCCGTTGAACCCTATGAACCCATAGAACCCACCAAACCCATGTAAGGAAAAAATGATTCAATCAGCATTCCCCTAGTCACCCATGACAAGAAAGGCATCCCCATGACCCACGATTTCATCTACCATAACCCCACCAAAGTCTACTTCGGAAACGGCATGCTCACCCACCTCCCCGAAGAGATCAGCCGCCTCGGCAGCCGCGTCCTCCTCATCACCGGCGGCAGCTCCGCCAAAAAGAGCGGCCTCTTCGACAAAGTCCTCACAGAAATCAGCAAAGCCAATGTCGACTGCTACGGTCTCTCCGGCGTCAAGCCAAATCCCGAGATCAGCCTCGTCCGCGAAGGCATCCGCCTCGTGCGTGAAAAACGCCTGGACCTCATCCTCGCCCTCGGCGGAGGCTCCGTCCTCGACACCGCCAAAGTCATCGCAGGCAGCGCCCCCTACGACGCCGACCCCTGGGACCTCATCCGAAGCCGCGCCGCCATCGACACCGCCCGCCCCCTCATCACCATCCCCACCATCGCCGCGACCGGCTCCGAAATGAATGCCAGCGCCGTCATCACCAACCCCGAGACCGAAGAAAAATACGGATGGACCGCCCAGGCCTTCCGCCCCTCCGTCTCCTTCCTCTGCCCCGAAAACACCTACACCGTCCCCGCCTATCAGACCGCCTGCGGCTCCGCCGACATCCTCTCCCACATCATGGAAGTCTACTTCCAGAAAGAAGAGACCTTCCCCGCCACCGAAGCCTACATGGAAGCCATGATGCGCTCCGTCATGAAAGACGCCCCCATCGCAATGGCCGACCCCGCCAATGAAGATGCCCGTGCGAACCTCCTCTGGACCGCCTCCTGGGCCATCAACGACTTCATCGACAGCGGCCATGCCGTCTCCTGGACCTGCCACGGCATCGAGCACGAACTCTCCGCCCACTACGACATCACCCACGGTCTCGGCCTCGCCATTCTCACCCCCGCCTTCCTCACCTACGTTCTGGACGAAACCACCGCCCCCCGCATCGCCCGCTTCGCCGTAGGCGTCATGGGCGTCTCCCCCAAAGGCAAGGACACCATCAAGATCGCACAGAAAGGCATCAAACGCCTGCGGAAATACTTCAAGAAACAGCTCCGCCTCCCGACCACCCTCACAGAGATCGGCATCGACGACACCCGCTTTGCCGAAATGGCAGAGAAAACCATCGCCTGGAAAGGCGGAAAAGACCACCTCCTCCACGGCTTCGTCGACCTCTCCGCCAAAGACCTTGAAGAGATCTACCGCCTCGCGCTGTGAGATCCCGCCGCCGATAAACCACACCGCCCCTCAAACCCCGGCAAAAGGGATCCCATCAAAGGAGAAAACAAGCCATCAAAAAAGCCCCTGCCAAAGGGGCTTTTTTGATGGCTTGAAGCATCGGCAGATATTCAATACCCCAGCTTCTCATTGATGATGATGACCTCCATCTCCACATTTCGCATCTTCTTGTAATACACAGCCAGCACATTGCAGATGCGGTCTGGCGCTCCGCAGTCATAACAGCGATCACCGCCATGCGCACTACAGCCGCAAAGGTAATGATGCCGCGCCACATTCTTCGGTGCCGCCACATTCCGCGCCCGAGAAATCGCCTCCTCCAGCGTCGGTGCGATCTTATTTACTCCGAAGACAAAGTACACCTTACGATGCCCAAAGAGCGAACCAGAGACGCGATTGCCCGTCCCATCCAGATTCACCATGACCCCCGTCTCCGTCGCACCATTCACAGAAAGAAGAAATACATCCGCTGTCATCGCCTTCCGTGCCATATCCAAAAAAGCTGCATTGCTTTTCGCAAATCCATTCTTCTCCCGATCGATCTGATGCACATCCCACACCGTATTATGCGTTGACAGCTTCTCATACATCCCCATTGTCTGAAGCGTCAGCGAGTCACCGAATCCCACGGTCATCCCATCGATCTCCCGATCCAGATACACTGCCGCCTCTTCCTTCGTCTCAAAGACCCTGCACTGATAGCGATTTCTCTGAAATGCCCTCTTCACCTTAGCTAAATCCATCGTATCTCCTCCTTATCTCATTTTCTTTATTGTATCACACGCCGTATTACATTCTTGTGAGCCACACAAAAAGAGTCCTTCTTCTCCAGATCAATGGCGCAAGCACTACCAACCAGCAGAAGAAGGACTCTTCCTTGTTCTTTATGACTGCAAATTCTATGCATCGCCACCAGAATCTAGCCAGTACCCTATAGGGTATTTTCGTATCAATTTACCTATATCCAACATTGAGCTAAAACGATTGCACCAGTAATTAGTGATTTAGATGCGTATCAGTTTACCTATATCCAACATTGAGCTAAAACCCTCATTATCATCTTATCTTATTTGGCTTTGTATCAGTTTACCTATATCCAACATTGAGCTAAAACCCATTGACGTTACTTTAACAGTGACATTGTGTATCAGTTTACCTATATCCAACATTGAGCTAAAACCTTATTGCGACAAACAGCATACGGCCCACTGTATCAGTTTACCTATATCCAACATTGAGCTAAAACGGAAGGATTCGCAGTAGCTCCATGCTGCAAGTATCAGTTTACCTATATCCAACATTGAGCTAAAACTCGTGCCGCACGTTGCCTTCAATTTCGCCGGTATCAGTTTACCTATATCCAACATTGAGCTAAAACAGGTGTATGTGCCAATGGTTGCACTTATGCGTATCAGTTTACCTATATCCAACATTGAGCTAAAACTTTATCCTGAAGATTATGATATTTATTCTAGTATCAGTTTACCTATATCCAACATTGAGCTAAAACCGTCATCACAAGATACCTTGCTAGTCGTTGGTATCAGTTTACCTATATCCAACATTGAGCTAAAACCGTCGGGCGTGGATCTGTCATCATCGTAGGTATCAGTTTACCTATATCCAACATTGAGCTAAAACTCCTCGATGTGCTCCCTGTAGTCACTCATCGTATCAGTTTACCTATATCCAACATTGAGCTAAAACCTTAAACTCATTCTACCTCATTTTTCTCTATAAGACCAGCATTTCCTGACAACCGGTCTCTTTCTCTGCAATGGTCGGCTTTCCGAGAAGGATCTGCATCGCAGCATACTGCTTTTCCGTCACCATGAGCGCGCGTACCTGTCCCTTGCCGGGTAGATGCCGTTTCACGATGCCCAACATATGCTGGGCATCATCTCGGCTGCCGGCGATACGGACATAGACAGAATACTGGAGCATATCATAACCGGCATTGAGCAGATATTTACGAAACTGCATATACGCCTTCCGCTCGCTGGGCGTACCCGTAGGCAGATCAAAAAAGATGATGACTCTCATGATTCGTGACATTCTGCTTTCATCGCCTCAAAAAATGTCGCGGTAATGACCGGTATCTGAAACAGCTCCACCGATTCTTTTTCGATCGCCGAGGTATACTGCTTCACATAGCGAGCCATCACATTTCTGATTTTCATCCGGCACCCATCATAGTCCATCTCCTGATTCAGTAGATTCACCAGACTTCTCCGCTGCTGGCTGGTGAGATCACCTAAAAGCTCTTCATGATGCAGGTCGACCCACATATCCACCACAGGACGGAAGGGCTCCATCAGATCATCGCCCAGATTGAAAGCATTGCCATAGCCAATATGGTGAATCCCGATGAGCGGATAGTACCCGAAGGTGTACAGCGTCTTGATCATGGCTGTCCGCAGGATGGTATACCCGTAGTTCATCGCATGATTGATCCCGTCATCTTCCATTCGCACGAAGCCATCCCCGAAGAAGTGCCGGAAATAGAGCTTGGCGCCGATGCCCTCTCGATTCCCCGCATCCCCTTCTTCCACTTCATCAGCCAATTCCAGCAGGCGATGATACGCATCCATATCTCCTGTACAAAGGCGGAGTGTTTCTGCCTGATTGATGAGCTTCCCTTTCACGATGATATCCCAGAGGGCATCCTTCCGCCCTTGCGTCATCCCCATCTGTTTTGTCACCACGCGATACGGCGCATAATGGATCAGCTCCGGATAGATCACAGCGGACGGCAAGTGCTTTTCGTTGCAGATCACGATATGAGCCCCTGCCGTACATAACGCATTGATGGCTGCCGTCGTGACCACAGCCTTTAGATTATCTAAAACAATGCAGTAGATGTCATCGATGGGGACAGGGATCCTTCGCCCCTGTTTCTCGATCTGCAGCACCTGATGCGCGACGCTCAGTCGTTCTCCTTCTTCAATAAGCAGTGTGCGAAACATGGGTATCCCGCCTCCCCTTCCTTGACCACTCCGGACTTGCACCCATTTAAGCTGATGGCATATTTGAAAACTCCGGCTTTATCCCCAATACTGATCGGTTTTAAGGCATTTGTATTCTTGACCTTTATACGCAATACTCCTTGATTGATGTTGTATACATTTTGATAAGTCCCTTCATAAACGATCTTCCCTTTCTTTTCTACTTCGATATATTCACCTGGGAACAGGTACATCACATGCCTTGCATAGTCCGCCGGACGTACACCATCCTTCAGATAGAGCTTTCCCTCATAAGAGATCATATCGACAAATCGCAGCCCCCATATTTTGGTCTGTCCTTTGCTGGTTGTATACACTTCGACACAATAATACTTCGGCACTCCGAGTATGCTGTAATTCGTCTCATTGATACTCTTCTTGTAGTAATTGGATACCGGCATCCCCTTGATCGATACTTTCCGCACGGGCTGCCCGTTTGTCGTCCGGAATACATCCAGATGCTCTTTTTCCATGTAGTCTTTGACGGTTTTTACGTCCTTATTCTCAAATGCTTTTTCCAGTGCTTCGATCAGATACCCATCTGACGTATACAGCTTGGACAGCTGCTCTCGTTTCAGCTCTTCCACTTTCGAACGACTTATTTTATACTGGATTCCATTTTCTTCCACGAGCCGGATCGGATTCGAGTCAGCGATTTCCCCACGGAATTTCTTTTCCACTTTCATGGACACATAAGGGAGATGAGGTTTCACCACAAACGCAGCGCCTTCATAGTACATCTCCGTCTCTGCTCTATACTCTTCTTCGCTCCGTGTTTCTCCTTCCGGATTTCCCAGACGCAAGTCAACTTCTCTTCCCAGATTTGGCACGTAAGACGGTGTACGTTTGCTTTCTACCAGCTGCTTTCTGATCGCTTCTTCTGTGATCGGGTAAAAGGCTGCAATGTGTTGCGCAGCATTTTTCAAAAAATGGTCATACTGGATGCTCATTTCTCCATAATGGCGCCGGATCTGCCGCAGTTTTTCATAGTCCATTGCGATTTCCACGTCCATCTTGGACAGATTCGCCAACACGATGGCATCGGCGGCATGGTTCAGGTAGTTTGTGCGACATTTCTCCTCCGAGCCCCATGTATTCTTCCCCAGCCATTCTTTTCTGAAACGGCTGGTAATGTGCCCTCGGATACCAAATACTCTGGCCTTTTCCCCGGCAAACTGCAGATGGTTCTTGATGAGTCCCACTACATACTTTGTGATATAGCGGGTGTCATTGATATTTCTGGACTTCCACCCCGTAAGGATTTCCTTTGCTTCCTTTCCGTACAATGTCGCAAGCATCAGGTAATCATATTTTTTGTTGCTGATAGGGTGACTTGCTCTTTTCTTTTCTGCTTTGACACGTTCGATAAACGCCTCTTTCTTTTCTCCTTTCAGATACATGAGCGGTGTCTGCTGTCCTTTCGCCTGATTTTCGTTTCCGCAGACAAGGGCTTTATTCGCAAGCGTATTGTCCAGGATCAAAGAATAGGGAATGATGTGATCCACTTCATACGCATGGCTCTGCGTGTCCAGCACCATTTCGAGATCCAGCTCACGCCCGCTGTACAAGCACTTCCCTTCCTGCTCTATGTACAGCTTGTATCGTTCGATCTGGCTCCCTTTGACTTCCGCTTCCGTGCAATGCAAGATCTCTGCGATCTTCTTTTTGATGGCATCTCTTGTTTTTTCATGATCCCGCTGCATCTTCTGAATGCGTTTTCGTTCCAGATAGCTGCGGGCCACATCATCAGCCACTTCCATATGGATTTCAGCTGGAGAGCCATAGAGCCGGATCAGATAATTCAGCACCTTTCTCGTCTCATTGATCGAGCGAAGAACGACAGGGTTATCTTTCACATCCTCATCTTGCATCAGTACTTTGGCGGAAAGCAGTCTTTCTCTCTGTGATTCTTGCTTTTCGTCCAGCTGTTTCTGCTTGTTCCACTGGAAATTGCCGTAAATATCTCCTTTCAGAAACGCTTCGATGGCATCTGCCATATGATGATAAGAAACGCTGGAAGTCCCGTTAAACTTGTGTCTTTTCAGCGCATTCCAAAAAGCGGGCGGGAGATGTACGTGTTCCCATTTTGCATGGAGCTTCTTCAGCTCCTCTTCCTTTCTATGCGGTGTCTGGTACATCGAGCATACCGTCCCGAGCTGGTTCAGCAGCGACATCTTGCCTTCTTCATACTCGGTCAGATCTGTCTCTGACAAAAGTGACTCCCATGACACCTGACATTTTTCTGCTATTTTCTTCATTTCTTTCAGGAAACGGAATGACTTCGCCAATGTCTTGTCGACATCCTTGCTTCCATAGATCGCTATCCCCAAAGGCTTTAAGAGCTTGGCCGCCTGCGTGCGCGTCAGGCTGCCTTGTTTCAAAATGTAAGAAACCATCTTCGCTGCCGCCTCTTGGCTCAGCTTCGCCTCTCCGGTATCTGTATGCACATAGCGATACTGCGACAGTGCATTGATGGCGGCATATACATCGCCCAATGCGGTGTTTCTGAAGCCTCTCCGCTCCTCCGGATAAAAGCGGCAATACCCAAGACTCTCTAAAAAGCCTGTGTATCTGCGATACTTGTCCGAAGCATCCCCCGGCCCATCTTCAAAATCTCTCTGCGAGAAGATCACCCCCATGATTTTCTCGATCTTTTGGTCTGTCAGCTCAGGATACCATTCCCTCTGCTTCTTCAGGATCGTGCAGACCTCGTTTTCCACATGTTTTCTTCGGATGATCATGCGATTCTCATTTTTGTAGAATCGATTGCGATAATCGATCCGGTCTGTCCCGGGGATAGTGCAGTACCGGCAGATGTATTCAGAAATGGTGCGGCAATGGCTTTCCTCGAACGATCGATCCAGCCGATCGGCTGCCGCCTGATTGATCTTTTCATCCTCTTCTTCCTGGCTTTCGGCCTCATCGGTCTCTGTCACTTCATAAAAATCCTTATAGCCGCGATGATTGCAGGCATGAAGAAGAGCCTGCAGAAGTTCCGCTTTTGAAAGCTTTTCATCGAGCCCTTTGACCTTCGTCAGTAGGACCTTGTCGGCAGGGCTCTCGCAGGCGCACCGGATCTCATAATCACTCATAAACTGGATATAACGAATATAGTTTTTCAGAAGCTCTTTCCGATGTTTCCGACGACGCAGCACTCGCCTTACGCTGCGAAAGCCTCTGCGTTCCTGACTTTTTCGATCCTTTCCGTCCGCCTTCTCTCCGGAGTCGAAAATTCTCGAACCTGCATCCTCGATTCTCCTATTTCCCGTCTCATTTTCAGAAACCACGGCCCATCCACAAGATCCGATGCCGATATCAAAAGCAAAACGATACTGTCTCTTTTCCATAGTTCCTCCTATTGGGGTATTGTTAAAAACTTGCGTTTTATAAGATTCGTTGCTATAATGAAATCAACCTTAGATGGTTGGTGTCAGCTTACCTATGTCCAACATTGAAACCAAGCTGCATGTATCAGTTTACCTATATCCAACATGTTCTAAGATAAGGTACTATGCCGTGGTGTATAGCAGTAACCGACAAGCAATCTGCTCTGGAAAGGCTGTATGAAGATCTTCTTTATACAGCCTTTTTTGTTGTTTTAGATGACAATTTATAATTTCATTATACCATTTTAAAAAATATCTGACAGCCCCTCTATGGATCCTCTCTCTTTCACACTGCCAAACTGCTTTTCTTTAGTATAGCACAGGTGTTATGACAAAAAACGCCCTAAGAGAGCCCGATCGCTCATTTTTCGCAAGAATCCCTCTTGCATTTTACGCACCTTCTTATCCTAGGAGTGACAGGGAAACCTGATCCCAGCTGTCTTTCATACCATGTCTGCCCTATCCGCCCCTGCGGGGCACCTTCCCCTAGAGGGGAAGGGGGACCGCGTCAGCGGTGGATAGGGTGCTTTCGTATGCAGCACAAATGCGACTCTCTTTTCCCTGTACTACCCATCTATCTTTCATACCATAGTCACCCTATCCGCCCCTGCGGGGCACCTTTCCCTAGAGGGGAAGGCTGCGATACGAGAATACCATCCTCTAAAAAAGCGGCGCTCAGGTGCTTTCGCAAGCAGCACAAATGCGCCTCTCTTTCTCTTATACTACCAGCTGTCTTTCATGCCTTAGTCACCCTATCCGCCCCTGCGGGGCACCTTCCCCTAGAGGGGAAGGCTGCGATACGGGAATACCATCCTCTAAACAGGCGGCACACCACCCTTGTAAACCTATCCGCTCCCCAAGTACCGTCATCCCGAGCGAAGCCGAGGGATCTTTATTGCACTGCCGCCATATGCACACATGCACCCTCACTCAAACGACACCTTGGTGCTTCCTTTTTCGCCTTTCCCTCGCTCGCGTTTTACCGGTCTGCAAAAAAGATTCCTCCACTTCGGTCGGGATGACAGGTGGAAAACGGATAGCCTCACATAGTCTTTCACACCGCTGCGTGGATCCATCCTGCGCCTTTGGCGCGGCCCTTCTCCAAGGGCCTACTCGTATCGTAATATAACACCGCTAGTTCCAAAACACGCAACATATCTCCCAGATGAGAGTCCATCCGCTCTTCCCGTATCGTCATCCTGAGCGGACGAAAACGCTCTATGTGTGGAAAAGCCCCAGCCAGAACAAGTGGGGACTGAGCCGAAGGATCTCATGCCACACATGTGAGACGATCCACTCCCTCGTATCGTAGGAGTGACTAGTGACTGGTGACTTAAATACCACTTTCGAGCATCGCCCAATAAAAAAGGCGGCGAAGCCGCCACCTCAACCTTGAACCCTGAACCAAATGAAGGCAAAGCAAAAAGCACATCTTTGCAGATGTGCTTTCATGTT
>OCPT01000877.1_pt1 | contig 20025 bp, 15 predicted proteins | sample 1538741 | NCBI WGS metagenome assembly OCPT01 (sample SAMN04571723, study PRJEB22368) | human gut metagenome | biome: human gut; material: stool | host: Homo sapiens | place: Luxembourg | collected 2012-12-06 | reverse complement strand
CCTTCTGTCACAAAAGTTGTCATTCTTCGTCGGTCTGCCTCTAATCTTTGCAAGTCAATCTCTGTCTCGATATAACTATTCTGGAATCTTCTTGATTCTTTCAAAATAGAACCATACTCTGCAATCATGTTATGTCCACTATACACTAAATCCTGTGTAGACTCTCCCTCACCGGCACAGGAATAAAGATAAGCGCATACCAGACGGGCAGACTGCTGGGATACAAGATTACGGCGGTAAGTATCTTTTGTCGTTGTCTCATCACTTGCTGACGATTACAGATTACAGTTGCCCCTGCTAATGCATGATGGGTAGATGGTGGCAGTGGGCACCATAAATCCTCACAGATTTCACATCCAATCACCAATTCTTCCATGTTCTCACAGCAAAATAAAAGATTCATCCCAAAAGGTACATCCTTACCACCAAGACGAATCTTTCTTACTTCCTCTTCTCCCGGAGCAAAATGTCTTGCCTCATAAAATTCTGAATAGTTTGGCAGATAATGTTTTGGCACAACGCCTAATATTTTACCGCCCTGTACAAATACCGCACAGTTATAAAGCTTATGATTCACTGTTAATGGAAGACCTAAGACGATTACCATATCCTGTCCTTTTGTCTCCTCTAAAATAGCAAAAAGCTGATTCTTTGCCTCATCAAGTAACGTCTTTTGTAAAAAAAGATCATTACAAGTGTACGCAGTAAGAACAAGTTCCGGAAAAACTAAAAGCTTTACGCCATTCTTATCTGCCTTCTTTATTACTTCCATTACCTTTTCTTTATTGTGAATCGGATTGGCAACCTCTACATCAACAGATGCCACACCAACTTTTAAAAAGCCATCTTTCATAAAAACCTCCATAAAGCAAAATGGGAATCCTAAGTTCCTTAGTCTTCCCATTATTGTAATCAATTATTTATCTTTTGGCAACAAGCAGTACAAGGAAATTTTTGATTGCCCGCCACATGGGAAATCAAACGTTCTCTTATGACCTTCTTATTCCTAGAGCGTGTTTGAAAAATGCTCTAATATACAGTTATTCTTTTGTAGAAATCCGTAATAAATTACTCAAGGAAATCCTTAAGCTTTCTGCTTCTGCTTGGATGACGAAGTTTACGAAGTGCCTTCGCCTCAATCTGTCTGATACGCTCTCTTGTTACGTTAAATTCCTTACCAACTTCCTCAAGAGTTCTTGTCTTACCATCATCAAGTCCAAAACGAAGTTTAATAACGTTGCGCTCTCTTTCTGTAAGAGAAGCCATTGCCTCTTCAAGCTCTTCTTTAAGCATGGAAAAAGATGCAGAATCTACTGGAGAAAGAAGAGATTCATCCTCAATGAAATCACCTAACTGGCTGTCCTCTTCCTCACCGATTGGTGTATCTAAAGATACGGGATCTCTGGATGTCTTTAAAATCTCATCAATCTTGGCAACCGGCATATTCATCTTCTTGGCAATCTCTTCGTTGGTAGGTTCTCTTCCGAGTTCCTGAAGTAACATTCTTGAAGTACGAAGTGTCTTGTTGATTGTCTCTACCATATGTACTGGTACACGGATTGTCTTCGCTGTATCGGCGATACCTCTTGTGATTGCCTGACGAATCCACCAGGTAGAGTAGGTACTGAACTTATTACCCTTCTTATAATCAAACTTCTCAACGGCCTTCATCAGACCCATGTTACCTTCCTGAATAAGATCAAGGAAAGACATTCCTCTTCCAACATACTTCTTGGCAATACTTACTACAAGTCGGAGGTTTGCCTCAATAAGCTGCTTTCTCGCCTGCTCATCTCCCTTTTCGATACGCTGTGCCAGAAATACTTCCTCTTCTGCTGTAAGCAGAGGAATATTACCAATCTCTTTTAAATACATACGAACTGGATCTTCTAAGCTGACACCTTCAAGAATATCAGCATCATCAATGATCTCAACTTCTTCTGTATCATCATCTATAAAATTATCATCACCGTCATCTTCTTCGTTGGTATTTAAAACATCAACGCCCTGTTTTTCAAAATAATCAAGAATCCACTCAAACTTCTCCGGAGTTAACTCAATATTCTTAAATGCATCGTTAATCTCCTTATACTCTAACACATTTTTATTCTTATGTGCCTGTTTGAGAAGCTTCTCCATGATGTTCGAAAAGACTATTCTTATATCTTCCATTCTGTTCTCCCAACTCTAATTATAACTAAACTTTCTGACTGTTTCCTGATTCTCTCCAAATACTTTCAATATAAAAAAATAAAATCAAAAGCTAACGAAGAAAAAGAATCCTGCCCGGCAGAATTCTCCGACTGCGGACGGCTATTATCTACTGCCATCCTGCTTATATATCCGTCAAATCAGTCTGACTGCTGTGCCATATACTAAAACCTCAGCAGCTCCCTGCATTACTTCGCTAGAGGAATAACGCACACATACTACTGCATCTGCACCCATCTGCTCTGCGTTCCTTACCATCTTATCTGTTGCAAGCGTTCTGGCTTTCTCCATCATCTCCGTGTATGAAGTAAGCTCTCCACCCACTAACGTTTTTAAACTGTTCATGATATCCTTACCTGCATGAACTGTTTGGACAGAAGAACCTTCTACAATACCTAACGGCTCGATTTCTCTTCCTGCAATTCTTTCTGTAGTAACTAATAGCATAGCTCCACCTCCATTGCGAGTAGCGCACTCAACCTATTATAATCTCATGTTATCAATAGAATACTCCAAAAAGAAAGCTTTGTCAACAAAAAGTGAGGGGAACAGACGAAAATCTTTGAAAACTACAATTTTCAGATTTCAAAAAGAAGAATTTCTTCCAATAGTTCATCGCCTTGTAGTTTTCAAACCTTTTCTGACTTCTGCAATGCCCTTTTTGTGGCAAAGCAGATGGGGAAGTTCGGGGTTGCAATCTATAGTTAGTACTACTTTTCTGTATACTTTTTTGAGCAATCCGACAGTCACTTTCTCTATAGCGGCATCTTCCCAGCCAAAGCACAACCCTCAGTAAGATAAACAGACCATATTTATGGCCTCGGAGCAAAGGTTGGATGCGAGCGCATAAGCGAACATTCAACCTGCAGCGACTAAAGTCACAAATATGGTCTGTTTATCTTACTGAGGGTGTCTCCCTTTGCCTGCGGCAAATTACTATTTAATGTTCAGAATCTTTTTCACTTCTTTGCACATATCTTCCGTTTCGCATACAGTATCATGAAGAACTGCTGCACTTCTGATATCTTCGATTGCCTGTGGTACTTTGACACCAGACAGTTTCTCTAATTCATCAATGAGTTCAAAATCTGTCTTACTGTCATAAGAAGAATCAATCGCATTCATGACGCTTCTTGTAAATTTATATGGGCTTGCTGTAGATGCGATAACCGTTTTTGTGGTATCGCCTGTTTCTTTTTCATATTTTTTGTAAACAGATGCTGCTACCGCTGTGTGGGTATCAATAATGTAATCTGCTTTATTGTAAACTTCTTTGATGGTCTGTGCTGTCTCTTCTTCTGTTGCATAGTTCCCGTAGAAGTCTTTCATCTGTTCTTTCATGTCATCGGTAATTGTATAAACACCGTTTGTATTCAGTTCTTTCATGAACTCATTGTTCTTCTCGGCATCTCTTCCCGCAGTCTGATAAATGAGACGCTCTAAGTTACTGGAGATTAGGATGTCCATTGATGGAGATGTTGTGAGGATAAAGTCTCTGTTTCTGTCGTAGCATCCTGTTGTGAAGAAGTCAAAGAGTACTTTATTCTCGTTAGATGCACAGATTAACTTTGCGATTGGTACTCCCATCTGTTTTGCGTAGGATGCTGCTAAGATGTTACCAAAGTTTCCTGTTGGAACAACTACGTTAATCTGCTCTCCGTCAGAGATTTCTCCGCGGGCTAATAATGTAGCATAGCTGTATACATAGTAAACAACCTGTGGAACAAGACGTCCGATGTTGATAGAGTTTGCGGAGGAGAACTGGTATCCTGCTTCGTTCATTTCTTCTGCGAGTGCTGCGTCAGAGAACATCTTCTTTACTCCTGTCTGTGCATCATCGAAGTTACCTTCGATTCCGATAACGTATGTATTCTCTCCACGCTGTGTTACCATCTGTTTTTCCTGAATAGGGCTTACACCATGCTTTGGATAAAATACGATAATCTTTGTTCCTGGTACATCAGCAAATCCTGCTAATGCCGCCTTTCCGGTATCTCCGGATGTTGCTGTAAGAATGACGATTTCATTCTTTACCTGATTCTTCTTTGCGCTTGTTGTCATTAAATAAGGCAAGATAGAAAGTGCCATATCCTTAAATGCGATAGTTGCTCCGTGGAACAGCTCCAGATAATATGCATCATCTTTCTTCACTAATTCTGCAATATTCTCTGTGTCAAACTTTTTATCGTAAGCACTGTTAATACAATGTTTTAACTCTTCTTCTGTAAAATCAGTCATGAAAAGCTTCATAACTTCATAAGCAACTTCCTGATAACTCATCTTGGAAAGTTCTTCTAAAGATTTATCAAGCTTTGGAATATAGGAAGGAACAAAAAGTCCTCCTTCTCCGGCTAAACCTTTTAAAATAGCTTCGGAAGCTGTTGCTGTCTCCTGATTATTTCTTGTACTTTTATAAATTAAGTCCATGTCTACCTCCCGTGTGCGGTTGTGCGCCTGGCGCACGTCATTTCGGTTTTTAAATCAAATAAACGCCATCATTATAGCATACGAAAATCTTTTTGTATACGCATAATTTGCAGGTTTTCACTCTCATTTATTCTTTTTTCTGTTTTTTACAAAAAAATTCGGACTATTTTTCTTTATTTTTCACAATAATTTAAAAATAATTATTGGCTGGCGGCTACTCTTATACCTGCATTTTTATCTGTCTGACTACTCTCTTGCCTGCTTTTCCATCTGCCAGACTGCCAAAGCCAAAAAGGCAATTCCCATAAGGATGCACATAATACTCGCTGCCTTATAAAAAAGGAAGGAGAAAGCCTGGGTTGAACTGTCAATGCCGATTCGCCCGCAATAAAGATTCATCAGTCCGCTATCTCCCGTAATATTCCCGTAATATCCCATATATGCTGCCAGCGGATTTATCAGGCTTAAGAGCAGGCACAGACTTGTCGTGATTGGTGCCAGATTATCCATTCCTGATACAGAGATAGATATCGTTCGCATAATTTCTGTTCCTAAAATCGTTCCCAGAATGAACACTGCCTCAATGACTGTATTTTGTGCAAATGCCCAGATTCCTTTTTTACAATAACTAAAGGAAAAAATGGAAACGGAAGCACTCCAGAATGTACAGATAAACAGCATAATCCCAAGACGGATAATCTTTCTCCACGGCAGGCCGCTGTATATACAAGACAGGGAAATGATAGGCAGACTAGATATAAATAACATCATATATACGGCAATAATCACCGAAACTCTGGCAATAATAAATTGCTTAGAAGAACCTGGAATCATTACAAATTCTTCTAACATATGTTTTTCTCTATCTGTTGAATAAAATCCCCATACCGAAAAAGGCATGAGTACAAATATCATTCCAATCTGAATCGTGCTTATAATTAAAAACTGATACAGATATGCAGAAGTATCGTAGGAATAGCCTTCCTGAAAGGACTCTGCATTAAAAAACATAAATAAAATTGTGATAAATGCCAGTATCGCATTATAAAAAATGAGCATCATGGGAAGCCGTATATTTCTTCCTTCTTTCAGCCATTCTACTTTTAAAAAGGGATTCCACATAACTACTACCTCCGGAAAATTTCTTCTATGTCCGCCTGGTCCCGCATATAATTATGAATCAGTGCACCAGATGCAACTAAATCGGTAAGAAGTTCTGCTTCTTCCTTTTCTCCTCCGTTAAATCGGAAAATCACATCATCCCCATCTACCGTAACCCGGTCAACAAGAGGATTCTCTTTCAAAACTTCCAGTGCCTTCTCCATCTGAGCTAAGATATGCATTCGTACAGGACTTTTACATAATGCCTCTGCGTACACTTCTTCTACCGGACCAAAGGTCAGATTCTTTCCAGACTCCATAACAAGAACATCCGTAATGAATCCCATCATTTCTGGATACATCGGAGTATTTAAAATGATGGAAGTCCCTTTTTCATGGAGGGTGAGCAAAATTCCTATCATCTTTCTCCTTGCTGTCACACTCATATTATCAAACGGTTCGTCCATCAACAGCCATTCTGGTTCCTGTAAAATGGCCTTTCCCAAATATAAAAACGGTAAGGTTTCTGCCGGCAGTTCACCGATGAATGCTCCCTCATATTCTTTCATATCAAGAAGTTCCAGAACTTCCTCAATCCTCCGGCTCCGATATCGTCCTCCTACCTTATACAGTGCCAGGAACAATTCGTAATATTCTTCTACCTTTAACAGACTGTAAAAGCCATATTCTTTAGACATATAGCCAAAATTGCAGTACGCATTTTCTCCTGTTTCATAAATAGAGATACCATCTATATAAATGTCTCCTGTTTCCGGCTTTTCCCCACCAGAAGCAGCCTTAAGCAGCGTGGACTTTCCCTCTTTATCCTCACCCAGTAAGGCGAGTATCACTCCATCCGGGGCTTTCAGACTGAAATCATCTAATACTTTTTTCCCTTTTCTCTGAATAGAAATATTTTGAAAATCCAGCATTCTTCTCCCCCTTTACTGCTTCTTATAAATCAGTGACAGCACCGGTGCCGGTCCATACTCATCCGACGCATCCATCTTATAAGTAATCCGCATTTCTCCATCTCCTGACAAGTAACTGTTCAGGCTTTCTCCTGTTATATAAGATTCTGTCGATGATAAAATCCTGTCTCTTTGTCCGGTACTGTAATTATACGCATATATCTTTCCTGTGAAATTATCCTTGTTTCTTGCCAGTGCTTCTATTTCTTCTTTGTCAAAGACATAACTGACTTCTGTCTTATTCTCCTCTAACGTATCTTCCTCTATAGCCAGTCCTTCTCCTTCCTGTTTCAGACAGGACATATTGATATTTAAAATATGATCTCCGGTTTCTTCTTCTAACGTAAAATGATTAATCATCACCGTCACATGATTTTTCAAAACATTATCATCAGAAAACAACTTAAAGTCATTCTCACTTGTAATACCGACAACTAAAAGTTCTTCTTTTGACTTTTGCGTATTCATGTAAGTCTGTTGGAGATATTCCATAATATTTCCTGTAACTGTATTTTCATTTTCTGTACCAAAAGCAGAATTCTCTTCATCAAAATGATTCCAGCACTTCACCATATCTTTAGAAACAGACGCCTTTTCCCCTGCTTTTACACTTTTAAGAATCGCATACTGATTCCCCCGAATTAAAATAACTCTGGAAAAATTATTCGAAGAGGTATATTGCCATAAAAACTTGTATACGTTGTAAAAATATCCTGCGTAAATACTTCCTTTTCCGAGGCGCTTTTTGTATTGCCTGACAATTTCAAAATTCTTGAAGTTCCTGGCACACTCTCTTCAAAGGCAACATCAAAGCCTTTTTGTGTATTATTAATCGTAATATCTTCTCCGGAAGTTTTTATATTTTTTCCTACAATCGTCCGGTAATTATAATCCATCGGTATGACGGAAGTAATTGTCGAAAGAAAATTCACATTGCCCTCTACTCCCTCATCATTTTGATAGAGAAAATAAATATTTTCCTGCTCCTTCTCACTGTCCGTCACACGCAGCGCGGAAAAATAGCTATCGCCAGAGCTTTTCATTCCCCTGGAACGGATAAATAATCCAACGGTAAAAACCAATGCAAGTACAGGAACTATAATCCAGATGTATTCCCTTTTTTTGATTTTACACAAATAATAATATGCAATGGTTACCATCAGCAAAATATAGAAAATAAAAAATACCCCGTAAAAAAACGTATTCGGAAGCTGTGACTTCATAAATGCATATAATGCCTTTTTTACATACCAAAGACTCGTATCGCTGCTTTCGGTATCTTCATCTTTTCCCATAAAATGAGAAAGAATCTCTACTGCTGCTTTATCTCTCACACTCCATTGTAAAAATGCAGAATTTGTCAGGCTAAAACGAAGGATTGAAATCTTTCCGCTCCCTACTGCTGCAGTATAACCTATTTCCGGTTCGAAATCCCCGTAAGCTTCCCATTCATATTTTTGTGAAAGCTGAAGATTACTCATAAGAATCGGCAATTCCTGTACTGTATTATCCGCATCTGCCAAATAAAGTTCAGAAACGACGACATCTTCCTGTATAATTCCAAATGTCTTTTCCAGCCCCTCAAAAGAATCTATCTGCTGGCCGCCCCCGGCAATCAGTAGTTTCCCGCCTGACTTCAACCAGCTTTTTAAAGCACTTTTTTGTTTTCCAGACAAACTTTTCGTATCAAAAGAATCAATGATCATTCCATCTAACCCCTGAAACTCTTCTTCTGTCTGTGGAAAACTATTTTTTGAATAGCAGACCACCTTCACTGACTCTTCGTCCGATTCTTCTCCTATTTTAAGACTGTTTAAATAAGACAACTCCTTTGACTGTCCACTCAAAACACCAATGAGATTCTCCGCCTGTTCTGAAAATGCTCCGTTCCGATTCTTCGCATCAGAAAAAGAGACATCTTCTGACAATTCCGTAACACCAAAAGAATCCATAATTTCAAAACAAATCGCAGAAGGATTACCAAGTTGCGGAACATTTAAAACAATCTTTTCCTTCTCTCCTGCCTTACATTTCACTGCAGACTGGTAGGCAATTCCCTTGCCATTTTCTCCCGGAAGAGTGACTTTCATTACCCCGGTAAAATCTTTCTCTGCAGCAAAGATATCTAAAGTAACCGGCATCTCCTTATCTTTGGCAACATAACCTGCCGCCCCAAAAGTTACTGTTCCCGTACAATTACTCGTCTTAAACTTATAACAATAGCCATTCGTCCCTTTTATTGTCTTTTTATTCCACTCTACTACTTCACTCTGACTACGCTGTTGGTGCCGACAGCCATAGAACCAGAAAACAACCGAACAAAGCAGTACAAGAAGCAGTAATATAATTTTTTTGTAAGTACGGAACAAATCATTAATCATTTTGTATTCCTCGTATCTTTGCTATTATTTTCCGGTATTTGGCATATGAGCCTGTACAACCGGAAGTTCTATCTGGAATCTGGTTCCTGACTCATCGCTGGTCGCCCAGATATTTCCCTCATGAAGGTTGATAATGTTCTTTGCTATTGCCAGCCCAAGTCCTGTACCTCCAGTCTTTAATGATCTTGAGTTTTCCACCCTGTAAAACTTATCAAAAATCTTGTCCAGGTCTTTTGCCGGAATAATCTTTCCGTAATTGACAATTGCCACAAATGCCTTCTTATCTTTTAAACCGGTATGCACTTCTACCAGCTTTCCATCGGCCCCATATTTAATCGCATTCGAAATCAGATTACCAATCGCTCTTGCAAGCAGCTCGCCATTCCCCTCAATATTCAATGCCCCCTCATAAAAATCAGTACGGCATTCCAATTGATGGTCCATGAAGCTTGGATAAAATTCATCAACTAACTGAGGCACAAAAAGATTCAAATCAAGAATCTCCTTCTTTATTTTGACCTTATTCCTGTCATATCTTGTATAATCAAATAAATCCTTAACCAAAGTTTCTAACTGCTTTGCCTTTGAAGATACAATGCCGAGATACTTCTGTTTTTGTTCTTCCGTAAGAAAATCTCCCTGTGTCAGCAGATCCAGATAACCAAGTATTGAAGTAAGCGGCGTACGAAGATCATGTGCTACATTCGTAATCAATTCGTCCTTCGTCTTTTCCACTGCCTTTTGTGCTTCCATCGTCTCATAAAGATTATGACGCATCTCGTTAATAGACGCTGCGATTTCTGAAAATTCATCCTCTCCACGGACAGGAATCTCCTCCATCAAATCACCAGACTTCATACGTTCCACACCGCTGATAATTTCTCTTACATACGTTACAAACTTATTTGATATGAGAATAAAATAAATAATCAGAAGCAATATCGTAAATATAGCGATGACCCAGGCATCCAGTGCTATCGACTGTGACATTGTAAATGTGCCAAAGGACATTTTTCCCTGCCCGGATGCTCCCCACACCTTCTTATATTCACCGGCTATAATCTCCGTCTCATATAAATAGATTCCCATAAATATAAGACCTTCCGTTATAAAGGTAGCAATCAGGCTGAAAAACATGTACATGACCATCTTAAAACGGAAGCTTTTAAATCGTTTAACCTTCAATTTTGTAACCTACCCCCCATACAGTTTTTAAAATCTTTGGGCTTCGGGAGTTATCTTCTATCTTCTCACGCAGTCTTCGTATATGAACCATAACAGTATTATTTACTTCGTATACCTTCTCGTTCCAAACCTTTTCAAAGATTTCATCAGTGCTGAATACTCTGTCTCTGTTTGAGGCTAATAAATATAAAATATCAAATTCAATCGGAGTCAGTGCAACTTCCTTGCCGTTCTTCTTCACTACATGGGCCGCCTTGTTAATCGTAAGATCCTGAATCTCAATCTCATCCTTACTGGCTGGCTGCTGTTCTTCCCCTAACTGAATTGTTGTGTAACGCTTCATCTGAGACTTCACTCTCGCAAGAAGTTCTAATGGATGGAACGGTTTCGTAAGATAATCATCCGCTCCCGTTCCAAATCCGACAATCTTATCCATATCTTCTGCCTTCGCTGACAAAATAAGAATCGGGATATTGCTTGTCTTTCTTATCTCACGGCAGACTTCTAATCCATCAATTCCCGGCATCATAATATCGAGAATAAGCATACGGACTTCCGGATGTTCCTTCAATGTCTGTAAACACTGCTCCCCATCCGAAGCTTTCAATACCTGATATCCATCATTCACCAGATAAATCTCCACAAGATCCGCAATCTCTTTATCATCATCTACTACGAGAATACTAGCATTCTTTTCCATATCTTTACCCTTCCTTCACGTCTTTTTTTGTTTTATATTCTATCATAAAATGAATATAAAAGTCCTTACAAACTTCTTACCTTGACATTTTTCACCTTATTTGCTAGAATGATGAACGATGCTTTTGCATCTTATATTGTTTTTAAGAGTCGGATAAATGATTGCTTCCCTTAGTTACCGAAAGGTCTGGGAAGAGGAAAGTCCGGGCTTCACAGGGCAGGGTGCCGGATAACGTCCGGTGGAGGTGACTCCAAAGATAGTGCAACAGAGATATACCGCTGGCTTATGCCAGTAAGGGTGGAAAGGCGGGGTAAGAGCCCACCGATTCTCTGGTAACAGAGAATGCCATGTAAACCTCACCCGAAGCAAGACCGAATGTAAAACGATAATCTGGCCCGGATTGTTTTCAGGTGGGTCGCTAGAAGCTGCTGGCAACAGCAGAATTAGACAGATGATCATTCATGACATAACCCGGCTTATCGTCCGGCTCTTTTTTGATGAATTCAACGGGACGCTCCCGAAAAGATAAATAAGCCATATCTGTGACTTTAGTCGCGGCAGGTTGAATGTTCGCTTGAACGCTCGCATCCAACCTTTGCTCCGAGGCCACAGATATGGCTTATTTATCTTTTCGGGAGCTGACTTTGGATAGATTTTGTATATAAAAAAAGAGTCGGTGGGGTTGGAAATGAAGTAGATGGCTTTTAATTTTTCAAACTAAATAGACACTTTCTAGAAAATGAAAAAGAGTCAGGGGGAGAGAGATGAAATAGGTTATTTTTTATTTTTCTATTGTTTTCAAGTTTTGATTAGCTGAATTTGTATTCTACTGTGCTTCGATATTTAAAAGGCTCTATATTCCACTATGTCTCTATTAATCCAATCTTTTCCCAAAATTCATCTACTCTAAACCTTTTTCTATCGCCAATACCTCCAGCTTTCTTCCCCTTCTTCTTCAAGAACCTAAAATAATTTATCAAAAAATAAATTCTACTTTTGCTCCAGCAACCAAGAAACAGCTCCCCAAGAGAGAAGATACCCTATATTTGTGGCCTTAGAACGAGGATTGAATGCGAGCGCGTATAAGCGAGCATTCAACCCGCAAGTGATAGAGTCACAAATATAGGGTATCTTCTCTCTTGGGGAGCGTCTCTACTTGCCTGCGGCAAATCAGAATTAGTTATTTGAGGTTCTGAATCTCCATTGGGTCATAGGTAGTCATCTGATATACATAGTAATTCAGCCAGTTGGTATACAACGTATTCGCATGGCATCTCCACGACTTCACCGGTCCGAGTTCTGGTTTATCGTCTTTGTAGTAGCGATTTGGAAATGGAACATTGTCCATTCCTTTAGCAAGATCACGTTTGTATTCGCCATCAAGGGTCAGTACATCATATTCTGGATGTCCTGTGACAAAGATTTGACGTCCTTCTTTTGCTATGATGATGAATGGACCTGCTTCTTCGGAGTCTGCAAGAATTGTAAGTTCCGGATTCTTTTCTACGTCCTCTCTTACAATCTGTGAATGTCTGGAGTGAGGTGCATTGAACACATCATCAAATCCACGAATCAGCGGGGTCTTTCTATGTATAGTGTGATGCTGGAAGATTCCGAAAATCTTTTCGTCTAACAGTTCTTTTCTCACACCGTAATGATAGTAAAGGCCTGCCTGTGCTGCCCAGCAGATATGAAAGGTCGATGTTACATGTGTTTTTGACCATTCCATGATTTCTACGAGTTCCGGCCAGTAGTCTACTTCCTCAAAATCGAGAGTTTCTACTGGTGCGCCGGTAATGATAAGTCCATCAAAGTACTGCTGCTTGATTTCCGGGAAAATGGTATAGAATGTTTCCATATGGGTTTGGGATTCATTCTGTGCATCGTGTGTTTCTGTTTTTAAGAAAGTGATGTCTACCTGTAACGGCGTGTTAGAAAGACTCCTTAAAAGCTGAAGCTCCGTTGCCTGTTTGGTAGGCATCAGGTTCATGATAATGATTTTCAATGGACGAATATCCTGTTTTAAGGAACGCTCGTAGTCCATTACGAAAATATTTTCATGTTCCAGTATTTTTTTTGCTGGCAAATCAGCATTTATTCTGATTGGCATGTATTTTCATCTCTTTTCTAAATAATATATAAGCATTTTATTCAATCATTGAAAGAAATTCTTCTTCTGTAATCACAGGGATTCCGAGTTCTTTTGCCTTTTTGTTTTTGCTTGAAGAAGACATGTTGTCATTATTGATAAGATAATCTGTCTTTTTAGAAACGGAACCTGTTACTTTACCACCGAGACTTTCGATTTTTTCCTTTAGTTCTTTTCGGTTTGCAAAATGCTCTACTGTTCCGGTAATAACAAATGTCTTGTCTAAAAGGCTCTGTTCCTGCTCGCCTCCTGCCGATACATTTTCCTCTTCAAAATGTAAATATGGCAGAAGTTTTTCAAGAAGCTTCTGATTGTGTTCGTTCTCAAAATAGTCGTGTACGCTTGTTGCAATCACTTCACCGATTCCGTCAATCTGTGTCATTTCTTCTACGGATGCTCCGCGGAGATTTTCTAAAGAGTTTCCAAAATGACGGCATAAAAGCCTGGCATTTGAACTTCCGACATTTAAGATTCCGATTCCATAAACGAAACGGAACAACTGTGTATCCCTTGATTTTTCAATAGACTGCATCAGATTATTATACGACTTCTCGCCGTATCCGTCCATAGCAATGATTTGTTCTTTATACTGTTCTAAGTTGTACAAATCATTTAATTCGGATAAAAATCCCTGCTCAATCATTTTCATCAATGTTGCTTCAGATAAGCCGTCGATATTCATCGCATCACGGCTTACATAATGAGAAAAGAGCTTCACTTTTTTTGCACTGCAATATGGATTTACACAATAAAGTGTCTTGACATTATTCTCTATGCGAACTTCTGTCGCACCACCACAGGCCGGGCAATGCTCTATCGGCTGGCAGGTACCGCTTTTGGTAAGATTCTCCGCAATCTGCGGGATAATCATATTGGCTTTATAGACCTTGATATGGTCATTTTCACCAAGTTCTAATCCTTCCATAATACTGATATTATGGAGACTTGCACGGCTTACCGTTGTTCCCTCAAGCTCTACTGGCTCAAACACGGCAATCGGATTAATAAGACCGGTTCTTGACGGACTCCATTCAATGTGTAAAAGCCTGGTCTCTGCTTCTTCGTCTGCCCATTTAAAGGCAATCGAATTTCGCGGGAACTTCGCTGTTCTTCCAAGAGAAATTCCATAAGCGATATCATCATAAATAAGAACAAGTCCGTCAGATGGAAAATCATTTTCCACAATCTTTTCGGAAAAGTTCTGAATCTCCCCCATAATATTCTCTCTGTCTACCCTCTTATATGGTACAATCTCAAATCCAAGATTCTGTACCCAGAGCATATTGCTTTCCACAGAATTCTCCAGTTCTCTTCCTTCTGCTTTTACAAGGGCAAATGCAAAGAAAAAGACATTTCTCTTTGCGGTCACTTCGTTGTTAAGCTGGCGGACAGAACCGCTGCATAAATTACGAGGGTTCTTATAGCGGGCATCCACGTCCTCGATGCCTTCGTTAATCTTTTTAAAATCCGAATATTTAATAACCGCCTCACCACGCAGAACAACCTCACCTGCAAATGGAATCTTTGCCGGAAGATTTTTAAATACTCTGGCATTATTGGTAATAACCTCGCCTACAACACCATTTCCTCGTGTAACTGCCTTTTGCAAAACGCCATCACGATAAGTCAGCACCACCGTAAGTCCATCCATTTTCCAGGAAAGAAGGCCTTCTTTTTCACCAAGCCAGTCTCTTAATGCTTCTGGACTCTTTGTCTTATCAAGAGAGAGCATCGGGCTTTCGTGTGTCTCTTTTTCCAGCTCACTGAGTACTTCATAACCGACATTTTGTGTAGGACTCTGGCTCATCACGATACCAGTCTCTGCCTCTAATGCCTGTAATTCATCATATAATTCGTCGTATTCTTTATTGGAAAATAATTCCCGGTCTTCCTGATAGTATGCCTTAGAAGCCTGATTCAGCACTTCTACAAGTTTCTTCATTCTCGCCTGCTTATCCATGATAAACTCCTCCCGGTTTTCTTCCAGCAAGTTTTTCAAGCTTAGAAAGCTCCTCCCCGGTAATCTCCCGATACTTTCCTGTCGGCAGACTTCCCAGATGAATATTCATAATACGAAGACGCTTTAACTCTCTTACACGGTAACCACATGCCTCACACATACGACGAATCTGGCGATTTAAGCCCTGCGTGAGAATAATGCGAAATGTATACACGCCCGTTCTTTTTACTTTGCATGGACGTGTCACCGTATCGAGAATCTCCACACCCTCACTCATTTGCTTTAAGAACACATTTGTTACTGGACGATTAATTGTCACCTCATATTCCTTTTCGTGATAATTTCTCGCCTTCAAAATCTCATTCATCAACTCTCCGTCATTGGTCATCAAAATAAGACCCTCGGAATCTTTATCCAGTCGTCCCACCGGATAAATCCTCTCAGGATAGCCAATAAAATCAACGATATTATCTTTCTCTCGCTTCTCTGTCGTACAGACAATGCCTTTTGGCTTATTCACCGCAAGAACAATCTGTTTACGACTCACACTGACACGCTTGCCATCCACACGGATATCCTGTCCAGCATGCACTTTCTGACCCATCTGCGCCGGCTCTCCGTCAACCAAAATACGTCCCTGTTCCACATAGCGGTCTGCTTGTCTTCTTGAACACACACCTGCATCACTAAGGAACTTATTTAGACGCATTGGCTCACCGTTCGATATCTTTTCCTTAAAATCCGTGGCATTCTTTTTCAGATTATTCCTTTTTGAGTCATTTTTTCCCTGATTATTCTTTCCTGTCGCCGCCATTATTTATCAAACTTTCCATTCGCTTTATTCTGGAACTTCTCTGCATCCACAATGAATCTCTCGTGTGTTCCTTTACCAATCACTCCTGCTGGATCTTTCACTTCAACAGCAAAAACAAGCTTCTTTCTGTCAATTTCTGTAAGCGTTACTTCACAGCTTACTTCACAGCCAATTGGGCTTGCAGAAACATGATCTACATTTAAATTCGTTCCAACCGTTGTCATTCCCTCATCGAGATGTCCGTCTAAGAGCGCAACGGCTGTCTTTTCTACTAATAAAAGCATTGCTGGAGTTCCATATACTAAGAGACTGCCGCTGCCTAAAGTCTTGGCTGCATTCTCCACTGTTACTGTCTCCGTTTTTATCATTTTCATTCCTGTATTTAAGCTCATGATTAAACCTCCCAAAATAAATTTTTACTTTATCAACATTGTATTAGTATATCAGAAATGAGGGAACTTTTCCATTGAATTCTGATTTGTGTGGCAAAGGAGACGCCCACAGGGAATATAATATCCTATATTCCCTGTGGTCTATGTTTTGGCTATCTAAGCAAATTCAGAAATTATCTTTCCCTATCGATTATCTTCTGGAATGCTTTCACATCTTTCGCTATTTCTCCGCTTAACAATATCATGCAGATCAAATTCGGTATCGCCATCAACGCATTCGCAATATCTGAAAAGTTCCATACAAGTTCCAAAGTCTGTGTTGCACCAACATAAGCAACCAGTGAGAAAATAATTCGATAAACCATATTCAGTTTATGGGTTCCTACCAGATATTCAAAAGCTTTTTCTCCATGATATTCCCATCCAAGAATTGTGGAGAAAGCAAATAATGTAATACCTATTGTTACGAGATATCCACCAACTTTTCCGAGTACTGTGGAAAATGCAGCGATGGTCAATGCGGAGCCAACATAAAGCTGTCCTGTTGCCGGGTCAATCTGTCCAAGCACACCAGAACTTGCGATGGCGAGACCCGTGATCGTGCAGACAACAATCGTATCCCAAAAAGTTCCAGTCATATTAATATAAGCCTGCCTTACCGGATTATCCGTTGTTGCGGCTGCGGCTGTGATTGCAGCAGAACCCATTCCAGCTTCATTGGAAAAACACCCACGGGCTACACCGTAACGTGCTGCATTCATCATGGATGCTACGATATTTCCACACAAAGCACCACCTACTGCTTTCACACTAAATGCCATTTTAAATATCATGATAATTCCAGCTGGAAGGTTATGTATATTTCCAAGAATAACAATGATTCCGGCAATAACATAAAATATCGCCATCACAGGAACTACCACAGAGGAAACTTTTGAAATTGTTTTAATTCCTCCAATGATAATTAACAGGGCAAGTACTGTAATTACAACTCCAACAGTAGTTACTGATATTCCAAATGTTGCATGAACAGACGTTGCAATGGAGTTTCCCTGTGTCATATTTCCGATACCGAAAGAGGCAATAACTGCAAAAAGAGCAAAGAGCCACCCGAGGACTGCTCCTAACTTCTTATTTTTCAGTCCTTTTTTCATTGTATACATCGGGCCGCCGGACATTTCTCCTTTTTCGTTGACCTCTCTATATTTAATCGCCAGCATACATTCTGAAAATTTTGAAGAAAGTCCAAAACAGGCAGAAATCCACATCCATACTAAGGCACCTGCGCCTCCGGAAACCATTGCTGTTGCAACACCTACAATATTTCCGGTTCCTATAGTTGCGGCAAGTGCTGTCGTAAGTGCGGAAAATGGTGAGACATCTCCTGTTCCTCGACTTTTTGTTCGTGCTTCTTTACTCAACGTCTTTTTCAATGCCCAGGGAAGATTTCTCCAGGTTAGGAAATTGCACCGAACTGTTAGAAGTACTCCTGTTCCTACCAAAAGAACCAGCATCACTGGTCCCCATACAAAAGAGTCTATCTGTGATACAATGTTACTTATTTTTAGCATACTTTTTGCTCCTCTCTTTTTTTAGATTTTCGTCTACAAAAGACTTTTTCTGTTATTTCATATAAGAGTCTGCAAAAATTTCTCTGCCCTATTTTGCAATATTCCAGAGCATATTTGAAACACGCTCTAAATCTATCTCTTAAAAAGTATACGAAACAACAAAAAGGAGCAACGAAAATCGTTGCTCCTTCAACTTATGAATTAAGTATATCATATATGTCAATTATGTCAATATGCATTTTTAATTCTTAATTCCTGCATTTTTCAGTTTTATAGCTTTGAATTTCTATAATCATCAAAGCTTCTACTTGTTCCATATCATAATGGTTTTACCCATCATCTTATTAATATCCATCTCAAATGCCCTTGTCATATCTGCAATAGAGTTCACTTCAACCTGCGCTCCTACGATATTGCTGAGGTAACCGAGAATTTCTGGATATTCCTGATATAATTCAACTGTTTTCTCAAAATCGGCTCTTCCACTTCGGCTGCTTCCATAAAGATGAAGCCCCTTCTCTAATACCATACGGGTATTGATTGGAACCGCATATTCTGATACCCCAAGAAGGGCAATTGTTCCTTCTGGCTGGATAATATCAATCATCTGATCAATTGCTTTCTGAGAAGCGTCACCACCTACACACTCAATCGCATGGTCAACCTTAAGGTCTTCCGGAATCTCCCATACAAGATGGGTCTCATCGGCAAAAGTAAAACCACTCAGCTTATCTTCATTCGTTCCAAAGATAACCAGCTTGGTATCTGGATGCATATAGTGGAAAAATACTGCGGTAATGTAACCTAAGTTACCATCTCCCCAGATACCTACAACATTCTTCCTCGCGTGAGTAAAACGTTCAAAACGACGAAGGGCATGTACACTAACACTGACAATCTCTGTGAATGCAGCTACAGTTCGATCAATATCCTGCGGTAAACGCACCAGTCTGTCTCTGTCTAAAGCGACATTATCCTGCATAAATCCATCAAAACCGCTTGCACGGAACTTGGAACTTCTCAGATAATTTTCAGCGATAACATCGTCCTTCTCCACTGGTGTATTCGGAATCATAACAACAAGTTCACCCGGCTTGAATTCTCCTGTCGCATCATACACCACATCACCAATCGCCTCATGAATCAGAGCCATCGGCAGCTTCTTTGCCATAACATCCGCCGGACGTGTTCCCTGATAATAACGCTGGTCTGCATGACAGATAGATAAATGCGTTGGACGCACAACTACCTTATCACTATTTAAATCAATATCGTTAAATGCTACTTCAAATCTCCTGGGTGCTACCAGACGATACACTGTATTTAACATTATTTCTCTTCTCCTTTAATCAAAGTTTCAGCAACTCGCAAGTCATATGGATAAGTGATCTTGATATTAAAAACTTCTCCCTCTACTAAATGTACGTCCTGCCCCTTGATAACGAAAATCTTGCAGGCATCTGTAAGAATCTCTTTTTCTTCTTCTGTCAGTCCCTCGTAAAGCTCTTTTAACTTCTTTGCCTTAAAAGACTGCGGTGTCTGTCCCTGATACATAATAGAACGGTCAGGAATGTTACTGATAATCTCATGTCCTGCACTTTCTACAATAGTATCGGAGGCTGGGATAACGGTATCACAGGCACCGTATTCCTGCGCATAACGAATGTTATCTTCAATAATACGATAGGTAAGGAATGGACGAACAGAATCGTGTGTTACGATAATCGTATCATCATCCAGACCATATTCTTTTTCAATGTAACGAATAGAATTCATGATTGTCTCATTACGGGTAGAACCACCCTCAATCACTACAATCTTACTAGAATCATTAAAGTTCTTCTTAACCAGATTCTTCGTATGATTAATCCACTGAGAAGGGCAAAGTACGATTAACTTCTCAAACTTACTGTTCACATAAAACTTCTCTAATGTATGAAGAATGATCGGCTTGCCACCAACGCTAAGATACTGCTTTGGTTTCTCAACATTTCCCATTCTGCTGCCGATTCCTCCGGCTAAAATTACTCCAAAAACCATGTTTCCTCCTTTATCGGGCATCTGCCCTTTAGCAAGTAAAATAATGTAAACTTATCATATACCAAAGAGGGAAAACTGTCAATTGAATTACTATTTAATTCATTAAGAGACAGACGCCATTGC
>OCPT01000872.1_pt1 | contig 20193 bp, 16 predicted proteins | sample 1538741 | NCBI WGS metagenome assembly OCPT01 (sample SAMN04571723, study PRJEB22368) | human gut metagenome | biome: human gut; material: stool | host: Homo sapiens | place: Luxembourg | collected 2012-12-06 | reverse complement strand
ACCTTGTCCGGCAGGGTGAAGATCGCACGGTATCCGCGCTGCAAAGCCACGAGCGCGAGTCCAACACCGGTGTTGCCGGAGGTCGGTTCCACGATCACGCCGCCGGGCTTCAGTTCGCCGCTGCGTTCGGCCGCGTCGATGATGCGTTCGGCGATGCGGTCCTTGGACGAGCCGCCCGGGTTCAGGTATTCGACCTTCACCGCGATGGTGGCTTTGATGCCGTCGGTCACGTGGTTGAGTTTGACGAGCGGGGTGTTGCCGATGAGTTCGGACAGGGAATTGTGGATGGTCATGACGTTTCCTTTGCACGGTGCGGTTCGTGGGCTTTTCGAATGGTTTTGGTTTCGTATGTTCGAGAAGCTCGCGTCCGTCGCGTGCAGTTGTTGAAACGGGACCTGTTGCGATGCTGCCTTGCTCATTCGCGTGCGTCGCGTGCGCCAACCTCGGCTGATGCGCTATTTCGAATGATCGTTTGGCGATTCGCATACGGCCTGCGATATGCGCGACCGCTTGTTGGAATGTCCTATCTCAAGTTATGCGTCGATGAACCACGCGCCCCTCGGGCGGTTGGTCAGCGACAGCAACAACATGAGAAATTGAACATGGCTCATACGATAGCACGGACGTGGACATCGGCGTGTTGCCCATGCCGAGCATCGTCACCACCATACCGGCAGCAACTGCGGAACACGCACCTCACGACGCCGGATCAACAGCCAGCACAACAAGTTGCCGAAGATCATCACACCTACGAAAAGCACCATCATCGGCCAGAACGTGTAGGCCTGATCGTATACGAGACGCTCGTTGGACGTTCCGTACATCGCCGCGGACGCCGCTTGCCCCTCACGCCACATCAGACACCAGCGTCCCCGCAGTGCCTCGAGCAGTTTCCATATCATCGGATTGACATCGGTGGCGGTTCTGTTCAACAGCCATGGACGCGCGACCCATGCTATGCATGCCGACACCGCCAGGGCGATTGCCCCGTACCGATTGACCTGCGCCAGCAGTTCCCCGACGCATTGACCCAGAATCGCCACCGAGGCGGTCAACAGGAACAGCGCCAGGAACAGCAGCATCGGATTGGCCGTATAATCCGACCCGGACCGCATATACGCGTAGGAACCGCCCCGATCGCGGTTCAGGAAGCGCAATCGTCCGAACGCGTCGGATGGAGGCGTGCAGGCCAGCCACTGCAGGTCACTGCCGACACGGAACGTGATGAGGATATCGGCATCATGGTTCGGCGTCAGCACGAACCCCAACGTCATGACCACCGAGCAGGCAAGGGAGAAGCAAAGATTGGCGAACATCTCGGTCCAGAAATACACGGCCCGGCCCACGCCCATGGATATCAGGGAACGAAAGCCACTGACAGCCGGAACCGCCGTCAGAACCGCGCACATCACCAACGTCGGGCCAAGCACATGGTATTCCACCACATAATGACCTCCGGATACCAAGGCCAAAATCAGACCCCACAGCCACGGCACGCAATAACCGGCCAACACGTACGCCATCAACACGACGCAACGCGCGGCAAGCTGCCTTGTCAGCGCGAACCGCATCCCGGCCGACAAGCCTTTCACTTCATCCATCATGACGCATACCCCTTGTCCATGCCGGTAATCTGGATGACATACTCATTGAGATCGAAAGACCTCATGACAACGTCCTCCGGCATCGGTGCAGATGGCACGCCACGCACGCCGACAGTCAGCAGACCACCGAGAACGGTTTCCGACAGCGTACGCAAACCATTGTCGGCCAAGTACCGCCGCACCGATCCGACCGGCCCCGACAGCATCCGCCCACGTTGTGCCAACTCGTTCATGTCGAAGGATTCCAGCACCCGCCCATGGTCGAGGACCACGGCATGTTCGACCAGTCCCTCCACCTCCGTTATGAGATGGGTGGATATGATCATGGTGCGAGGTCTGTCGCCATACGACTCAATCACGAAGCGGTAACACAGGTCACGGGCCGCAGCGTCAAGACCATCAGTCGCTTCATCAAGCAACACGATATCGGTCGGCGCGCAAAGCGCGGCAACCAGCTTCGCCGCGCCACGCTGACCGGTGGACAGTTTCATGAAACGAGCATCAGGCCGCAGCCCGAAAGCCTGCATCATACGCCCCGCCAACACATCATCGAATCCGCCGTATCGCCGCGAGATCAGACGGAACACCGATCGCAGACGCCATTCGACAGGATATGGCCAAGTCTCGTCCATCAGCATGAGACGTTCCCACATGCCGCCGCCATCCGTCATACGGTTGCCGTCGAACGACACACTGCCGGCATCGGCCACGAGTCGGTTCGCGATGATGTTCAGCAATGTGCTTTTGCCGGCACCATTGCGCCCGAACAGACCATGTATCGCACCGCTCCGTAATTCCAGATTCACTCCGTTGAGCAGGGACGTTCCATGACGGCTCTTGCTCAGATCGCTGATGACCAGACTCATCGATAGGTCCTTCCGATGATGCGCTGTAGTTGTTCGCAGCTGATGCCAAGCGCCTTTGCCTGCGCGACGAGTTCAACGACCCGCGTGGTGAGCAGTTCCTCGCGTTTGGCGTCACGAGCCTTCTCCCGTGCTCCCGTGGTGACGAACATGCCAAGGCCGCGTCTTTTCTCCAGCAGACCCTGATCGACCAGGAGATTCATGCCTTTGAGCACCGTGGCGGGATTGATCGCATACGTGGACGAGATCTCGGTGGTGCTGGGCACCTGTTCGCCTTCCGCGAAGGCACCGGAGACGATAGCTTCGCTGATTTGTTCGGCTACCTGCCGGAACAATGGCGTCGTTCCCGAAAAATCGAATCGCATCCGACGCCTCCAGCCGCCTAGTCGGTTCAATATCAACGTCATCCACTCTAACCGTTGGTCTGCCGCGATGCGGCAACGAACAGCCGGCGAAGCATCTCTCAAGGACACGGCACACGTCATGCGCGTGCCTTGAAATAGGCGAACAACTGCCGTTCGCGGATCGTCATACCCCCAACCGCAGTCCCGGCAAGCATCCCGACCGACATGGCGCCCGGAACACGGCATAGCATCGCGACAACCGGCATCGCGTCACCGGATCCGGTCAATATGAGCGGCACGATCGCGACAACCGGCAGACATGCCACGCAAGACGCCGCCACCGTGGCCAGCGTCTCCAAAAACAGCTGCAGCAGCATCGCGGTTTTCGGATACCCCGCATGCAACGCGCTCGCTATCTCGATTCTGCGCATGCAAACCGATGCGAACCCCAACGCCATTGCGATGACGAACATCAACAGTGGCGCATACCGGGTGATGCGGGCATCGAAATCCGCCGGGCCAGGCATATGCGACCCCAGCATGGTATTGATCCGGCTGATTTTCGCATGCGGCGTTTCGTTGCTTCCACTCGTCCCGGCAGAGGTGGAGCTCGCAGCGGCGCCGACACCGGATTCGGCATCGGCGCGAATGGAGACACGCAGCAGGCTTTCGATACCGTCGGGAACCGGCCACGCACGGACCAGACAGGTGTCATAGGCCTTGGTATCGTTGCCGGGCGAGATAATCGCATAGCCGTATGTTGGTTGCCTTCCGTCGCTTGGCCAATCGAACGTCGCGGAAACACGCATGCGTGCGCCACCGACGAGCGGCAGCACCGTGCCGGCATGCGCGCCATACGTGCGCGCCACAGCCGTCGACATGATCACACCGGAATTGTCCTTCCGTATCCCTGTCGCCGCGAATACCTGCGCGACATGTGCGCTTGCCTCGTATGTCGGAATCTCGGTCGCGGGCAATGACGCGATGCGCACGCGGTCGGACGACTGCCGGAGGGCGGCGGCGCCCAACACTCCGTTCGCGGAACGCAGCCCTTCGCAGGCCGCGCCGTCGATTCCTCCCTGCAAAGTGATCGCATAGGTGGAGGCACCTGATTCCTTCCATTTCCAGGCGTCGCCGATCAACCCCGTCATCTGCGTCAGGTCTGCGCACATGCATGCGACCGCGCATATCGACAGCAGCAGCGAGATAAGCGCGCATCGGCTCGTGCCAGTGGCGACGTTGCGCCAAGTCTCACGCAGCACCGCTTTCAACCGCATCGGTTTCATTGGTAGTCCTCCAAATCGATGACATCGGTGGCGGCGTCGCGCGTGCGATGATCATGCGTGGCGACCACCACGATCATGCCCTGTCTTGACAACGCGCCCAACCTCGCGTTCACCGTATCCGCCGTATGTACATCGAGTTGCGCGGTCGGCTCATCGACCAGCAGCAGATCGGCGCCCGACGCCACGCCACGCGCCAGCATGAGCCGTTGAGCCTCTCCTCCGGACAGCTCCCGGTATTCGCTGGACGCGCGCTCCGCCAGACCGAACTGGGCAAGCAGCTCGCACGCACGCGCCTCCGCCTGCGGCGCAGGCAGTCCCTGCGCAAGATAAGGCAGAGTCACATGGTCGATCACGCTTCGGCGCGCCACTCCGATGGGATTTTGGAACACCCAGCTGGTTTTCCCGATGTTCAGCCGCTGAATGGATCCTTCCGACGGTTTCACCCATCCCGCCAATATGGACAACAATGTGCTTTTGCCCGAACCGGAAGGACCCACCAGCGCGTACACGCGATCGGGCCGCAGGTCAGCATTTAACGAACGGAACAGCCAAGTGTCTCCAGTGAATGTGTGACCGACATCGCGCAACGTCACCAGTTTTCCCGGCGTCCGCTCATCATCCCCCTTCACCAGAGGACCCGTGGAATCAACGGGATCACTCATCGGCATGGTTTGCCTCCTTGCGGATTCGTGCGCACTTTGCCCAATGCCGCGCCGGAATCGACCGTGGCCATTGAGCGCCCCAAACGGGAGCCGATCACGGTGACCGCGACGGGCTTGCCATCGGACACCACGCAGGCCTGTTCATCATGTTGCGCGTAGAAAGCGGTGGGTGGCAGCGACCATACATCGATTGGAGTTTTCAGGAGCCATTGCAGGGTGAAGGTCACATCCGACGCGCCGTCCGACGCGCTCTCGGAGGACTCAGCTGTGCCGGCCGCCTGCCGATAAGCGTTGCTGCCCAGCAATGCCGCCAGCGTCGATGAGTCGGTGATTGCCGTCGTTTGTTGCGGCATGTCGACCATTCGACCGTCCACGTCAAGCACCCGATCTCCTGCGACCACCTCGTCCTGCGGCATGGTTACGGATACCGATTGCGATTGCGAGTCGGTGGTCAACAGTTCGGATTTCACGTCGATTGATGCGCCGATGCCGGCAACGCAGGAACGGATCGTCACGGATTGCCCATCCAACCACACGTAAGCGTCTTTGGCTAGCGTCCACCCGTTGTCCTTGACCAGTCGTGCCGCGCCGACGGTATCGGCGAGCGCATTGTATGCGAGAATCGTGTCCCAGGTCATCGCATCGCCGTCGGGGGCCGCATATCCAAGCCGTCGCAGCTCGGCGTTCAGCGCCGCCACGTCGCGGCCTCGCATACCGGACTGCAGGTCGCGGAACGGCGGAACGGCGGTATGCAACGCCAGCAGCGGCACTTCATCCACCGCAATGAAGCTTGTTCCGGAATCGATGGTTTGTCCGGGCGCGCAACCATAGGCGGTGATGGTGCCCGATTTGGGCGAGGCCACGGTGCGCCCCGTTCCGGTATGGACCGTGACGGTGACGTCTCGAGCATCATCGAACAGGCTTTTCGCCGCAGTGATCGAACCGGAGGCCGTTGAGGATCGCAACGATTGGGGTATGGCCGGTCGGACCAGCAGGAATCCGCATCCGACGCCTGCCGCCAATGCGATGACTACCAACAACGCGACGACCGACATGGCCAATGGCTGACGTCGTCGCGTCGCCGGTCGCCGCTTTCCATCCGCATCCGTCCGTCGGTTCCGAACATGCGACCATGCTCTGGCGGGTGTTTTGCCGCCCGCCATCACAATGCCCCACATTGTTCGATGATGGCCGCTTTGCGTTTGTCGTAGGCGGGATTGTCCTTGAGGGCGTATTTGCCGATCAGGTCATCGAAGCTCGTTCCGCCGGATTCGCCCATCGTCGCCAGCTCGTCGTAGGCGTCGGCGGTCACGGAGTCGTCCACGATGCCGTGTTTTTTCAGGCAGGCCAGTGTCTTGTCGTTCTGCTGGCGCGCGAGTTGGTCGGTATCGACGTTCTCGGGATTCTCCTTGAGGCTCAGATACAGGTCGACGATGTTCTTGTATTGGGTCTCATTCTGGCAGGCTTCGTCAGCGGCATTGGTGGCGGCAATCTCATCTTCGCTCAAGTTGCGCTTGTCAAGCGCGTTGTCTCCGTAGGACGGGCTGATCGACCCACCGGGGTATCGCGCCTCGCCGGTGTCCACTGTGATGCCTTTCGAGGTCAGGCATTGCGCGTAGCTGGAACCAAGCTGGACCAACTCCTCTTCCGTGATTTTGCCGTCCTCGAGAATCTGGGCGGCTTCAGTGCTACCGGAGTTCTTGATTTTTGCGATTTCGTCCCGATACGACGCGTCCGCGGCGTTGGCGTCCGCATCGCCGCTGATGGCGGACGCCTGGCCCCGTGACGACTGCTCTTGCTTCCGATCTCCTGCCGTGCCGCACGCACCCAACGATATGCTCAAAGCAAGAACAGTCAGTATTGTCACGATTCGCCGTGGCCGTTGCATCCCGTGGTTTTGATATGTTCCATGCGTCATCGCAGTCCCCCGATCATGAACATCCGGTCATGCCGGACCATCCATCCTGTTGGTTACATGGTTAGTTACATAACTAACTAACCATGTAACCAACAATATCAACCGACACGCAATCGGTCAAATCGTTATAGAAAAGAGACGCACCACGAATATGCGAGACGGTATGGCGCGCACGGATGAGGCATGCGGAGCGACACCTACAGCGAGGCGGCCTGCACCAATCGCTTGGTGTACTCGTCCTGCGGATGGCCCAGCACCTCGAAAGTCGCGCCGGTCTCGGCCACGCGGCCGTCATGCAGGACCAAAATGCGGTCCGCGATGTGTTGCACCACACCCAGATCGTGGGACACCATGATGATCGCCATATCGGGTTCGACGTTGCGGATGGCTTCGAAGGATTCAAGGATCCGGACTCTTGCGGCCACGTCGATGGCGCTCATCGGCTCGTCGGCGAGCAACACCTTCGGCTTGTCCACGATGGCGCGGGCAATCGCCGCGCGCTGCGCCTGCCCGCCGGACAGGTCGACGGGGAAACGGTTGAGATACGTTTCCGGATCGAGGCTCACCATTTCCAGCACTTCGGCCACGCGTTCCGCGACGCGTTCCCGTGGCCAATCCGGATGATGCATTCGCAATGGCTCGCCTATGGATCGGCCGATGCGCCATCGCGGATCCAACGAATCGAACGGGCTTTGGAACACCAATCCGGACTGCATGCGCAACTTGCGCGCCACATCGCCACGAACCGGCTCGCCGCAGTATTCGACGCTGCCGCCGTCCGCGGATTCGAGTCCCAGCAGCACGCGGGTCAGCGTGGTCTTGCCCGATCCGGAGCCGCCGATCACGGCGAGGCACTCCCCCGCACGCACGTCCACATCCACGCCGAACAGCACCTGACGGCGGTCATGTTTCGCGCCATACCATTTGTCGAGGCCGCGGCCGCACAGCACCATGTCCTCATCTGTGTCAGTCATGGTCCGCCTCCTTGTGCATGGGATTCCGCACGGGTTTCTGCCCGACATCCTGCCCTGCGTGCAACGACAATGCGCGTGCCGACTGGACCAGCCTGTGTCCCGCGTCGGTGTGCGGATGGTCCAGAAGCGCGGTCGTATCGCCGGATTCCTCAATCCGCCCGTTTTCAAGCACGTAACAGCGCGTGGTGGCCCTGTTCAGCACCGCGAAATCGTGCGTGATGAACAGCATCGACGCGCCCGACTCGTCCACCAGCGACGTGAGCAGGTCCACGATCTGCCGTTGCGTGATCGAATCCAATGCGGTGGTCGGTTCGTCGGCGATGATCAGCCGTGGCGAGGTGACGAGCGCCGTGGCGATGCCGACGCGTTGGCGTTGGCCGCCCGACAGTTCATGCGGGTATTTCGCCAGCACGTCCTCGCCGAGGCCGACCTTGGCAAGCATCGCTGTGACGCGTTCCGACCGTTCGGCAAGCGACAGATCGTAATGCAGGTACAGCGGAAGACCGACCTGTTGCGCCACGGTCATCACCGGATTCAACGCGGCGGACGGATTCTGGAACACCATGCCCACGTACCGTCCGCGCAGGTCGGCGACCGCTGCGTCCGACGCGCCGACAATCTGCGTACCACCCAATTCGACGCTGCCCGTCACCTGTGCGGTCGCCGGCAGCAGACCCATCATGGCGCGGGCGATCATCGATTTGCCGGAACCGGACGAGCCGACCAAGCCGACACGTTCGCCGTCGGCGATGTCCAAATCGACATCATCGACGATCGGCTTGCCGTTGATGGCGATGTTCAGATGGCGTATGACGGCGCTCATGCGGCCTCCCTCAACGCGGGATTGGTTAGCGGATCGAGCGCGTCGCGCAACGCGTCGCCGAACAGGTTCAACGCGACCACCACCATCGTGACGACCAGGCCGGGCCATAGGACGGCCATGGGATAGATGCTGATGAATTTCACGGACGTGGACAGCGAATGCCCCCAACTGGGCACGCCGGCTCCGACGCCGACGCCCAGATACGTGAGTCCCGCCTCCGCCAGCAGCGAGGTGCCGGCGCTCATGGACAGCTGCACGCACAATACCGGCAGCGTGTTCGGCACGATATGTGTGAAGAACACGCGCACGGAGCTTGCCCCCGACCATAATGCCGATTCGACGTATGCCGAACGTGCGGCGAGCAGTGCGGAGGGCCGTAGGATGCGTGCCAGGTTCAGCCCGTACGCGCAACCGCAGGCGGCGATGACCACCGCGGCGGACGCGCCGAACGGCACGGAAAGAATCAATGCGATGAGCACCGTCGGAATGGAGATCAGCGCGTCGACCACCACCACCGATGTGGACGCGAGTGCACCGGAACGCGATACCATGGCGGCGACCAGCAGCAGTCCGATCGCGGCGGCGACGATGACGGTGAGCACGGCGATCATGAGATTCGTGCGGGAGCCGGCCATCAGCCAGCTCAGCACGTCGGCACCGGTGCCGTCGGTGCCCAACGGGTGCGCTGCGGACGGGGAGGCCCACGCGTTGAATCCGTTGGTGTCGAGCAGCGAATACGGCGTCCATACGAGGGACAGGGCGGATACGAGCAGCCATGCTCCGATGACGATCAGCGCGTATTTGCCGCCGGCCTTGGCCCAGATGGTCGAAAGCACGGTTTTCATGGTGGCAGTGGATGTCACGTCGATGACGGATCGCATGGGTCTCGACGTAGTTTGCGCGGACGACGCTGATTGCGAGGATGGTGCGGGTTTCGATGCGTTCATGCTTCCGTCTTTCCCGAAACGACGCCGGAATGCTTCAACCGCGGGTCGAGCGCGCGGTGCGTCAGATCGACCACGAGACCCAGCAGCAGGAAGAACGCAGCCAGCAGGAACAGTTCGCTTTGCACTGCGATCAGGTCGCGGTTGCCGACGTCGGTGACCAGCATGGCGCCAAGACCCGGCAGGGCGAACAGGTTTTCCACCACCATCACGCCGGTGATCATTTGCGCGAAGGTCAGGCCGACCACCGACACCAGTTGCGCAGTGGCCAGACGCAACGCCACGCGCAATACCGCCTGTTTGCGGGTCATGCCGCAGGCCATGGCCATGTCCACCGCCTGCGATGAGGCCATATCCCCCACTGCGGCACGCGTGTAGCGCATGATGGACGCGCCGGCTGTGATGCCGGTGGTGAGCGCCGGCATCAGCAGACAGGACAGGGCCTTTCCCGGCGTGGCCCAGCCGGTGTCGGGGAAGCCTTGCGCGGGCAGCAATCCCAACAGTCCCGTGCCACGGGAGAACAGCAGGATCAGCAGTAGGCCGCCCCACAATGCGGGCACCGCGCCGCCCACGATCGCAATGCCGTGGAACAGGCCGCGCAGCCGCGGATTGCGTGTCAGGACGGCCGCGCAGCCAAGCGGCAGGCCGATCGCCAGCGCGATCAGCAGGCTCAGCACAATCAGAGGGAACGTTACGGCGGCGCGCATGGCGATCTGCCGCGCGACCGGCCGTCCGCCGACTGCGGACACGCCGAGGTCGCCATGCAGCATGCCCGCCATCCAATCGCCATATTGTGCGACGAGCGGCTTGTCCAATCCGAATTCGGCGCGCAGCGACGCAATGCGTTCGGGGGTGGCGTTCGTGCCGGCGATGACCGCGGCGACGTCTCCCGGCAATACGCGCAGCATCACGAACACCAGCGCGGACAGGCCCACCAAAGCCGCTACGAACAGCGCCAGCCGCTTTCCCACGAATCGCATGGAAATACCGTTCCCTTACTTATTCTTGGAGATCCGCCACAATGGCAGCACCGTCTGGCTGAGCTTGCTGGGGAAGCCCTGCACGTGCTTGTTGACGGCCACCGTCACGCGGTAGCCGAACAGCCAGTCCGCCGGCGCGTCCTCGCTTACGGCCTTCGCCGCCTGCTTCAGGTATTTCGCGCTGTCGGCCTCGTCGGTGGCTTCCAAAGCCTTGGCGTACAGTTTCTGCGCCTGCTTGCCGTCGTAATGGTAGTAGTAGTCCGGCGTGGTCCACTTGTAGAAGTCGTGGCTTTCGGCGTGGTCCACCAATGACAGCTCGTAGTCGCCGTTGGCGTGCACGTTCTGCAGCCATGTGGAGAATTCCACATAGTCGATCTTCAAATCGATGCCGATTTTGGCGAGCTGGCTCTTGAGCTGGTCGCCCAGTTCGGTACCGTACGTGTTGGCGTAGGTGAGGGTGAGCCGCAACGGCTTGTCGGTGGTATAACCGGCTTCCTTCATAAGTTCCTTGGCCTTGTCCACGTTGTACGGGTACAGGCCGGTCAGGTCCTCGTAACCGGGGTCGACGGACGGGATCGGACCGCCGAGCGCGTAGTCGACGTTGCCTCGGGAGGCGATAATCTCCTTGTGGTTGATGGCGTAGCGGATGGCCTGACGGACGCGCTTGTCCTTGAGTTTGGCGTTCGTGCAGTTGAAGGCGAGGACGAACTTGTCGCTGCCGTCGGCCGCGGACACCGTGTATGTGCTGGCATCCAATGATTTGGCGAGCGTGGCGTTCACCGGGGAAAGCACGTCGACGTCACCGCTTTTCAGCGCGTTGACGGCTGCGTTGTCGTCGGTGAGGAAGCGGATCACCACGTTCTGGGTGGCGGGCTTGTGCGCGGTTCCCCAATATTTCGGATTGGCTTTGAGCACCATTTTGCTGGCCGAGTCGAAGGATTCGACGGTATACGGGCCGGAGCCGACCGCTTCGGTTTTCGCGTTGTATTTGGCGTTTTTGTCGAACACGAGGCCAGGACGTCCGGTCAGATACCACAGCAGGTTGGAGTCGGGGGTGGAAAGGGTGAGCTTGACCGTGTTGGCGTCCACCGCTTCGGCCTTGTCGAGGCTGGCCACCTGGTTGGCGTTGTAGTACTGCTTCTCCTTGAGCTGGTTGATGGACCAGGCCACGTCGTCAGCGTCGAGCTTGTCGCCGTTGGAGAAGGTCATGTTCTGGTTGAGATGGAAGGTGTAGGTCTTGCCGTCCTTGGAAATGTCCCAGGATTTCGCGAGGCCCGGCTGCACTTTGTTGTCGGAGTCGCGCGACAGCAGCGCTTCGTAGACGTTGCCGATCAGCACCTGTTCGATGGCCGATCCAGACTGGTGGCGGATGTCGAGGCTGACCGGGGCGAGTTTGAGCCCGATGGTGACGGTGTCGGCTTTAGTTACGCCGGAAGTGTTCGCGTCATCGTTTTTGCCGCGCGTCACTGCAATGGCGACGATCACCGCGACGGCGGCGATGATGGCGATCAACGCGATAAGCCACTTCTTCGGGCCTTGCGATTTCGCGCCGCTCGACGATTTCGCACGCGCGTTCAGCGTGGCGTCGGTGCTTGCCGTGGACTGCGGCTGCTGTTCGTTCTCCTGTTTGGTTGCGTCGGCTTCGCCGTGCGCACCGGTAGGTGACGACATGGGATTTCTCCTCTTCGTATTTTCGATTATGTGTTGTGATTGCGGTTGACCGCCTGCGTGAGGTCGATCACCACGGCCTGATTCTACCGTCCGCCATACCCGCGGCCCGTTCGGATTCGCCCGCAAAGCGCGCGGAGGCTTCGGCCCGGTTATATACTTGACGCAGTCGCGGCAGGTCACAACGAGAAGGACGGTTGATCCATGGCGCATATTCTTTTGGGGGTCACCGGCAGCATCGCCGCGTTCAAGGCCTGCCATCTCGCCTCCGATTGGAGCAAGCAGGGGCATGAGGTGCGTGTGGTGATGACCGCCGCCGCACAGGAGTTCGTCACTCCCCTGACGTTCAGTTCCCTCACCCACACGCCGACACGCACGTCCATGTTCGCCGCCGGACATCGTCCCGGCGCTACGGCCGACGTGGCACCCGGACCGGACGGTCCGCTGCAGATCAGCCACGTGGCCGACGCGAAGTGGGCGAATCTGCTGGCAGTCGCTCCGGCGAGCGCCGATATCATCGCGAAAATCGCCTGCGGCATCGCCGATGACCAGCTGACCAGCACCATACTCGCGTACGACAAGGGACCGAAGATCCTGTGCCCCGCCATGAACGTGCATATGTATGAAAACGCCGTGACGCAACGCAATCTCAATACCTGCCGTGAGCTCGGTTGGACGATTGTGGAGCCGGAAAGCGGCATGCTGGCCTGCGGCGACGCCGGCAAGGGACGTATGGAGGAGCCGGCACGCATCGAAACGGCGGTGAAAGCGCTGCTGCTTGCGAATCGTCCGGACGGCGAGCTGCCGCTTAAGGGACTTGCCGTGCTCGTCACCGCCGGCCCGACGCAGGAGCCGCTTGATCCGGTGCGGTTCCTCACCAACCATTCCACCGGCAAGATGGGGTATGCCTTGGCCGAACAGGCACGCGATCTGGGCGCGCAGGTGACGCTTGTGTCCGGTCCGGTGGCGTTGGACGCCCCGTATGGCGTGGATGTGGTCGATGTCACGACCGCACGGGATATGTTCGATGTGGTGACGAGCCGTTTCTCGGACACGGACATCACCGTCATGGCCGCGGCCGTCGGCGATTTCCGTCCGGTCGAGCAGGCCCGGGACAAGATCAAGAAGAACGGGCGCAGCGGCATCGAGCTCGAGCTCACGTCGAATCCGGATATTCTGGCTTGGGCCGGCGAGCATAAGCGGCCGGACCAGACATTGTGCGGATTCGCCATGGAGACGCGCGACCTTGAGGCCAACGCGGCGAAGAAGCTTAACGGCAAGCATTGCGACATGCTGGTGGCCAACAATCTGCGCACCCCCGGCGCCGGTTTCGCAGCGGACACGAACGTGGTGACGGTGCTGACGCCGGGCGAAACCGCAGACAGGCCAAGCATCGAACGGTGGAGCAAGATGGGCAAGGACGCACTTGCGAAACGTATTCTTGTCAAGCTCGCAGCCATGCGTGCGGACGGCGAACGGCGCTAACCGCAGCATTTTCGAATCGCAATAACCGTATCAATCGCAATAATCGCAATATTTCAACGGAACTTCCGCAAAACGCGAAGGAGAACGCAACATGCTTCTGATGGCTGTGGATATCGGCAACACGAACGTCGTGATCGGTTTCATCGACGATGGGCGCATCGCGGGCACGTACCGCATCACCACGAAGGCGAACCACACGTCCGACGAATACGGGCTGATGATCACGCAGTTCCTGGCTTTGAGCGGCTACAAGCCGGCGGATGTCGATGATGTGATCATTTCGTCCGTGGTGCCGAAGGTCATGCATTCGTTCCGTGCGAGCATCGTGAAGTTCCTCGGCATCGATCCGATGATCGTGGGACCGGGCATCAAAACGGGACTCAACATCCGCATGGACAATCCGCAGAACATGGGCGCGGACTGCATCGCCGACTGCGCGGGCGCGTATTACGAGTATGGCGGGCCGATTCTGGTGGCTGATTTCGGCACGGCCACCACGTTCAACTACGTCACCGCGGACGCGTCGGTGATTTCCGGACTGATCACCACCGGTATCCGCACCGCCGCGGCCGCACTGTGGGAAGGGACGGCGCAGCTGCCGGAAGTGGAGATCACCCGTCCGAAGTCGATTCTGGCGAAGTCCACGAAACCGGCCATGCAGGCGGGCCTGTACTACAACTTCCTCGGCGGCATCGAACGCACGATCGCGCAGTTCCATAAGGAGATCGACGAGGATTTCCGTGTGGTGGCGACGGGCGGATTGAGCCGCGTGTTCGCCGACGACACGAACATGATCGACATTTACGATCCGGACCTGATTTTCAAGGGCATGCGGCACATCTACGACCGCAACGTCCGCTGATTCAAGAGCCAGCGACGGGAACCGGCGATCATAGCCCGGCAATCTGAAAACCGACGGCCTGCGGATAATGCGCTATCCGCAGGCCGCAATCGATTAAACCAATTACACAGACGCTATTGGATGGTGAAGCCCTGGTTGGCTCCGTATTCTTTCAGGTCCTTCTGCCATAGGGCTATGCCGCCCTTAAGTTTGATGCGGTCGGACGATTCGGTGTTCTTCAACGCATCGCCGATGTTGGAGGTGTCGGAGACCTGACCGCCTGCGGCGATGATGTTGAGCCTGTTCTGCTCTTTGCGCAGCAGGCTCGACCATTTGTAGGCCTTGCCCACCGTGGACCGGAAGTCGCTGCGCGCATACACTTCGAACGGCAGATACTGGTATCCGGTCGACACGTTCTCCGCGGCCTGGGACAGCACGCGGTTGTATTCCTGCCCGCCGAAATAGGGCACTTCGATGCCACGGTCGTCGGTCACCGTGGTCTTGCCGAGGAATTTCGAGTCGGATAGGGTGTTTTTGTCGGCTGGGAACGCGCCGCCATCCACGCGGGTTGTGATGCCTTTGGCATTGTGGCAGGCGTATTCGATGAAACGGTATGAGGCTTCGGGTTTGCGGGAACGTTGCAGCACGGCAAGGGCCGAACCGCCGTTTTCCGATGTGGTGGCCTTGCCGTCGGGCGTCGGCATCTGGGCCACGCGCCACAGGCCGGCCGCGCCGGGAATGTCGGACATGAGCAGCGAAGGCAGCCATGCGCCGGAGAACAGCGAGGCGACTTTGCCTTGTCCCACGGCCGATTTCCATCGATCCGACCATGACGTGAGGTTTGTTGCCACCAAACCCTCATCGATCATCTTCTGCCAGAATTCGGTGAATTCGCGGGTGCCTTTATCTTCGGTGAGTCTGATGGTCACGTTCTTGCCATCGTTGGACGTGGAGAACGGGCGTCCGCCGGCGAGCCAGATCATCGTGTCGTAGAAGCTGGCGTCGCCGGAATCGGCGGTGATGTACACGCCGATTTTCTTGAGTTTTTTGGCGGCCTCGTAGTAGTCGTCCCATGTGCGGATCTTGGACGCGTCCACGCCAACCTGTTCGAACACGCTGTTGTTATAGAAGAAGGCCATCGGGCCGGAGTCCATGGGAAGCCCGTACACCCGTCCGTTGAGCTGCACCGACGCCCAGGTGCCGGGCGTGTAGAAATCGGCATAGCCTTCGGTTCTGCCGGTGATGGGCACGAGCTGGCTGCTGACCGCGTACTGGCGCAATGCGTAATATTCCAGCTGCACCACGTCGGGAATGCCGTAACCGTCTTGGATGGCGTTGTTGAGTTTGTCGTAACCGCTGGTGTTCTTCCAAACCACGTGGATGTCGGGATTGTCTTTTTCGAAGCCGGCGATGACCTGTTTCATGCTCGGCTCCCACGACCATACGGTGATCTGTGTGCGTGTGTCCGTATTGGCCCCGCATGCGGCGGCGCTGGCCGCCATGACGCCCGCGCAGCAGATGGCGATGAGCTGCTTCACCAGTTTCGCCGATTTCAGCACCACGCCCACGGACCTCCGTTTTGTATTTCGCCTGCGATTACCATCATAAGATTATACGGGTCATGCGGAAGCCACGCACAAGCTTGGAAAGGCTCCCCATATCCACCCAAATACGCCGAATGCGGAAGAACCGCTCCGGAAGCGAACTTCCAAAGCGGTTCCCTGCGATATCGCATCGGCGGCTAAGCTGGTACGCAATCAAGCTTCGATGCCGAGCTTGGCGCGTTCCTTCTTGGAATACATGAAGGCCGGCAGCTGACGGCCCTGCTTGAGCCAGGCATGGTATTCGGCGGTGGCCGCGAACTCCACATCGGACGCGGAGTTCAGGCAGGTTTCCACGGAATCCTGGATGACGCCGATGATGAAGCCGACGCCCACCACCTGCATGGCGATGTCGTTGCTGATGCCGAACAGCGAGCAGGCCATCGGGATGAGCAGCAGCGAGCCGCCTGCCACGCCGGACGCGCCGCATGCGCCGAGCGCGGAGACCACGGACAGCAGGATGGCCGCCGGCAGGGAGATCTGGATGCCGAGCGTGTTGGCGGCAGCCATGGCCATGATGGTGATGGTGATGGCCGCGCCGTTCATGTTGATGGTGGCGCCCAGCGGAATGGACACGGAGTACATGTCCTTGTCAAGCCCGAGCTTCTCGCACAGCTGCATGTTGACGGGGATGTTCGCAGCGGAGGAGCGGGTGAAGAACGCGGTCAGGCCGGATTCCTTGAAGCAGCGGTAGACCAGCGGGTACGGGTTGCGGCGCAGGAAGATGAAGATGACGAGCGGGCCGAACACGAGCACCATGAGCAGCATGGTGCCGACGAGCAGGAGCAGCAGGCTGCCGTACTTGGTGAATGCGGACAGGCCGTTGTCGGCCACGTTGGTGAACACGAGGCCCATGATGCCGAACGGGGCGAGGTTGATGACCCAGCGGATCACCTGGGACACGGCGTCGGCCACGTTGGCCATGAACGCTTTGGAGCTTTCGTTGGCGATGGACTTCATGGCGAGTCCGAACAGGCAGGCCCACATCAGGATGCAGATGTAGTTGCCATCGATGATGGCCTGGATCGGATTGGCCACGATGTTGGTCAGCAGCGTCTGGATGACTTCGGAAAGGCCTTGCGGCACCACGTCGGCTTTGGCGGCCTTGCCCAAGGACAGGGTCTGCGGGAATAGACGGGATGTCAGCACGGCCACGACCGCTGCCAGGAACGTGGTGAACAGGTACAGGAACAGCACGGTGCCGAAACGGCGGTCGAGTTTCGACGTGCCCTGCGCAAGGGCGCTGGCCACCAGTACGAACACCAGAATCGGTGCCGCGGCCTTCAACGCGGCCACGAACAGGGTGCCGAATTCGCCGATCCAGGTCACGTGGGGCATGGTCAATGCCAGCACGGTGCCGATGATCAGGCCGACGATGATACGGACGATCAGCGATGCGCCGTTGTAGATGTCGGCGACGCCGCGGACGGCTTTCGAGATTTTACCCATGGTTCTCTCTTACTCTCGTGATGCCGGAAACGCTCCGGCAAGTCAACAGAACGCCATGATAATCGGGCGTGTCGGGCGAGATAGGGGAATGTCCAAAATCGTGGGTTTCTATAAGCCCGCGCCCAACGGCACGTGCGATACGAATCGACGTGGCTCGCCGTTGAGCGGGTCATCGAATCGCAGTTCGCGCGCCACCAATTCCAAGGGTTGCGAGAAGTCGTCGTACGCGCGCTGCACGATGTCCGGGTAGAAATCGTCGCCCAATATCGCCAGTCCGAGCGAATTCATATGCACGCGCAACTGGTGCGTCTTGCCGGTTTTCGGATGCAGCGTGTAATTCACGTACGGTCTGCCGGCAACGAAGCGGATGCCGCTTCCCCGTTCGATCAGCGTTTCCGCGTTGGGCACGTCGGCGCTTTCGTACGCCTGCAATCGTCCGCGATCCTTGTTGATATGCGACCTGCGTACCAGCGGAAACGGCAGGTGCCGGTCGATGCGCACCGCCGTTCCATATCGCGGCCGCTGCGTCGGGGCGAGCGGTGCCAGGCATTCGTAGGTTTTGACGGTTTTGCGATTTTGGAACAGCATCTGGTACGCGCCTCGCGCAGACGGATTACGTACGAACACGACGACGCCTGCGGTCAGTCGGTCCAAACGGTGCGCCGGCGTGATGTTCGGCTCGTCGTACCGCTCGCACAACCGGACCAGCGCGGTTTCGCGATACCACATGCCGCGTGGCGTGGTGGCGAGGAAATGCGGCTTGTCGATGACGATGATGTTCTCGTCCTCGTACAGAACCTCATATTCGAAGGGAATATGAGGTTCCTCGAGCACGTACCGGTGCCTGCGTTCGTTACTCAACGGTGACGGACTTGGCGAGATTGCGCGGCTTGTCGACGTCGTAGTTCTTGAGCTTGGCCATGTCCATGGCGAACAGCTGCAGCGGCACCACGTCCACCAGCGGGCTCATCAGCGTCGGGCATGCGGGACGCCAGAAGACCACGTCGGCGTAACGTTCCACGTCCGGATCGTGTTCCTCGGCCACGGCGATGATGTAGGCGCCACGGGCCTTGACCTCTTCGATGCCGGAGATGACTTTGGAGTGCAGCACGTTGCGGCCGCGCGCCGGCGGCACGATGAATACGACCGGTTCGCCTTCGTCCACCAAAGCGATCGGACCATGTTTCAGTTCGCCCGCGGCGAAGCCTTCGGTGAACGTGTAGGCGATTTCCTTGAGCTTCAACGCGCCTTCCATGGCCACCGGATAGCCCACATGGCGGCCGAGGAACAGGAACGATTTCGCATCCACCATCTGTTCGGCGGCTTCCTGCACGGTCTTGGTCTGGGTGTCGAGAATCCACTGGATCTTGCGGGGCATGTCCTTCAGAGATTCCAAAGTCTGGGCGATTTCGTCTCGATACATGGCGCCCTTGACTTGGGCCAGATACAGGCCGAGCACGTATGCGGCGGTGATCTGCGCCACGAACGCCTTGGTGGAGGCGACCGCCACTTCCGGACCGGCGTGGGTGTAGAGCACCGCGTCGGATTCGCGTGGGATGGACGCGCCCTGCGTGTTGCAGATGGCCAATACCTTGGAGCCCTGTTCACGCGCGTGGCGCAACGCCATCAGCGTGTCCATGGTCTCGCCGGACTGCGAAATGGCCACCACCAACGTTCGGGGGGTGAGGATCGGGTCACGGTAGCGGAATTCGTGGGCGAGTTCCACTTCTACCGGAATGCGCACCCAATGCTCGATGGCGTATTTGGCCACCATGCCCGCATACGCGGCCGTGCCGCAGGCGATGACGATGATCTTGTCGATGGCTTTGAAATCATGCTCGTCGATGCGCACCTCATCGAGGTTGATGTTGCCGTTCTCGTCGAGACGCCCCAGCAGAGTGCGCTGCACGGCGGCCGGATCCTCATGGATCTCCTTGTCCATGAAGGAGTCCCAACCGCCCTTTTCGGCGGCGGACGCATCCCAGTCCACGGTGTAGGTCTTCGGATCGGGCACGATGTTGCCCATGAAGTCGGAGACGACGACCTTGTCTGCGGACACCATCACGGCCTGGTCCTGGTCGATTTCCATGGCGCGCTTGGTGTAGGCCACGAACGCGGCCACGTCGGAGCCGAGGAAGTTCTCGCCTTCGCCAAGACCGACCACCAGCGGCGAATCGTGACGGGCGCCGACCACGATGTCCGGCTGGCGCACATCGGTGGCGAGGATGGTGAACGCGCCTTCCAGCATGCGTGCGAGACGGCGGACGGCCTTGAACAGGTCAGGCTTGCCGGTCTCTTCGATGATCTTGTCGCTGATCTTGCCCAGCAGCTTCGCCGCGACCTCCGTATCGGTTTCGGAAACGAAATGGTAGCCTTCCGTCTGCAGGTCGAGACGCAGCTGGGACGCGTTTTCGATGATGCCGTTGTGGATGATGGCCACTTTGCCGTCACGCGAGGTGTGCGGATGCGCGTTGGTGTCGTTCGGCACGCCGTTGGTGGCCCAACGGGTGTGGCCGATGCCCACGGTGGCTTCCGGCATCGGATCGCGTTCGATGTCCTGCACCAGGTTGGCGAGACGGCCGGCCTTCTTACGCACCGCCACATGGTCCATGCCGGGCGCGGTCAACGCCACGCCGGCCGAATCATATCCACGGTATTCCAATCGCTGAAGTCCTTGGAGACACACCTCCAAAGGCTTGCCGCACGCGGTCCGAACATTTCCTGCATATCCTACGATTCCACACATAGCTC
>OCPT01000871.1_pt1 | contig 20202 bp, 17 predicted proteins | sample 1538741 | NCBI WGS metagenome assembly OCPT01 (sample SAMN04571723, study PRJEB22368) | human gut metagenome | biome: human gut; material: stool | host: Homo sapiens | place: Luxembourg | collected 2012-12-06 | reverse complement strand
TTACAACTGTACAGGACAGTGGGCGCCCGGGCTATCAGAGCCAGGGGTTCGGCGTATCTGGTGTTATGGACCGCCGCTCCTTCAAAATTGCCAATCTTCTTCTGGATAATCCGGAAAATGAAGCAGTTCTCGAATTCACTCTTCTTGGACCAACACTGGAATTTACTTCCGAGACGATCATCGCTATCACGGGAGGTGATTTTCAGCCACAGGTCAACGGAAAGCCTGTGAAAATGTATACGGCGCTCTATATGCACCGTGGAGATATTCTCTCATTTCGTGGCTGCCGTACCGGAAGCCGCGGCTACATCGCATTTTCCAGTTATCTGGAAATCCCGGTCGTTATGGGAAGCCGCTCTACCAACATCAAATGTGGACTTGGAGGATTTAAGGGACGCCGCCTCTTAGACGGTGACTATATCAGCTTCCGTGCCAAAAGAAGATACTTGCCTTATTTCCTGTCTAGAAGCCTGGATCTCAACGAGTTTGATCAGGACAACATTACACTGCGCGTGATTATGGGACCACAGGACGATGCATTTACCGCTGCAGGAAAAGAGACATTTCTATCTTCCGAATATGTTGTAACGAGTGAGTTCGACCGCATGGGCTGCCGTCTGGAAGGACCATTTATTGCATCAAAGTCAACAACAGACATTATCTCTGATGGAATCGCATTCGGTTCTGTTCAGGTACCTAGCCATGGAAAACCAATCATTCTGCTGGCGGACAGACAGACTACCGGCGGATATGCGAAGATTGCTACAGTCATCTCTGTAGATATTCCAAAACTGGTTCAGAGAAAGACAGATCATAAAGTGAAGTTCCAGGCAGTTACTGTAGAAGAAGCCCAGGAACTCCTTGCACTGGAAGCAAAAGAAATGAACGAATTCAGACATCAGATCTACCAGCCTTGTAAAGAGGTTCTGGACTGCCGTCTGGTCGCAAAACGAATCAGCAAATTATTCCAGTAAAAAGAAAGGAAGGACATCATGAATTTAGATAAAATTGAAAAGCTTGTAAAGATTATCGAAGAGTCTTCCCTGCAGGAATTTTCCATTCAGGAAGGCGATATTAAAATAAAAATGAGTAAACGCGCAGGCGAAAGCATTGCCGTCCCATTTGCACCAGGTATGGGAATGCCGGTTGCAGGAACTGCTGCACCGGAAGCTGCTACTGCAGATGAGACTTCTGGAGAAGTGGAAGAAGAAACATACATTACTTCCCCGATCGTCGGAACATTTTACTCCGCACCTTCACCGGAAGCTAAAGCTTTCGTAAAAGTCGGTGACCGCGTAAAAGCCGGCGAGACTGTATGTATTCTGGAAGCTATGAAACTGATGAATGAGATTGAAAGTGATTTTGACTGCGAGATCGAGGCCGTTCTTGTCAGCAACGAACAGAGAGTTGAATATGGTCAGCCACTCTTTAAAGTAAAGAAGCTTGACGACTAAGGAGGAGTTCCATGTTTCATAAAATATTGATTGCAAACCGCGGAGAGATTGCTGTTCGTATTATCCGCGCCTGCCGTAATATGGGTATCCGCAGCGTAGCAGTCTATTCCAAAGAAGATAAAGACAGTCTTCACGTACAGCTCGCCGACCAGCGTATCTGTATCGGTGAAGGCCCTGCCAGAAACAATTACCTGAATATGCAGCAAATTGTCACAGCTGCCCTAAACATCGGAGCCGATGCGATCCACCCTGGATTTGGGTTCCTCTCTGAGAATTCAGACTTTGTACGTCTGTGCGAAGAACACGGTATTGCATTTATCGGACCGAGTGCAGATGTTATCGACAGCATGGGAAATAAATCTCACGCCAGAAAGACAATGATGGAGGCCGGAGTTCCGGTCGTTCCAGGTACGAAAGATCCAGTCTATGACGTAGAGACCGGCGAAAAGCTTGCAGACGAAATCGGTTATCCGGTTATGATCAAAGCCTCCTCCGGCGGAGGTGGAAAGGGCATGCGTGTCTCCCGCTCTAAAGATGATTTTGAATTCAATTTCAACATGGCTCAAAGAGAGTCTGCCAACGCATTTGGCGATGACACCATGTACATTGAAAAATATATTGAAAACCCACGCCATGTAGAGATCCAGATCATGGCTGACACTCATGGAAATGTAGTGGCTCTCGGCGAACGTGACTGTTCTGTACAGCGTAACCACCAGAAGTTGATTGAAGAATCTCCTTCTCCGGCTATCACAGCCAATACTCGCGCTTCCATGAACCACGATGCCGTTCTTGCCGCAAAAGCTGTTGGTTACACAAATGCCGGAACGATCGAGTTCATTCTTGACCAAAGCGGAACTTACTACTTCATGGAAATGAATACCCGTATTCAAGTCGAGCACGGTGTCACAGAAATGGTTACAGGCACAGACCTGATCATTGAACAGATCCGTGTTGCCATGGGCGAGCCGCTTAGCTTCACTCAGGAAGAGGTCACACCACGCGGACATGCCATTGAGTGCCGTATCAACGCTGAAATTCCGGAAAAAAACTTTATGCCAAGTCCTGGTGTGGTAAAACATTTGCACCTTCCTTCTGGAAATGGTGTGCGTGTTGATACCGGTCTTTACACTGGCTACCGCATTCCTTCCGAGTATGACTCCATGATCGCGAAAGTTATCGTTCATGCACCGGACAGAGATGCTGCAATCCAGAAAATGCGGTCTGCGCTGGACGAGATGGTGATCCTGGGCGTTGAGACAAATCTGGACTTCCAGTACCGGATCATGAAAAATCCTGAATTCTGTGAAGGAAATGCAGATACCGGATTTATTGAGCGGTTGTTAAAAATTGATTAATTATCTTGCTGAAATAATTTTCGAACAATAACACTAAGAGCAGAAGCATTACCCCAGCCTCCGTTATGCAAAACATTCCGATGAGACTTATGCTTCTTGCTCTTTTTTTCGTGTTGAAAATCCATGTTTTACATATCTCATATGCAATTTTTATGTTATTATATATGTAATTAGTCAATGTTTTGAATATTTATAATTTGTGTAGAAGTCATGTATGTGGAAAGGTAGATATATATCTACAGAACCTTCTGATTTTCTATATAGATTATTAAATTTTATAAAAGAAGGGCAGGTTATGTTATTATGTACAAAGTTGATTTAAATAGTGATTTAGGTGAGAGTTTTGGCCGTTATACGATTGGAAATGATGACAAGATTATTCCACTGATTTCTTCTGCGAATATTGCATGTGGTTTTCATGCATCTGATCCGGTTGTGATGACAACTGCGATTGAGCAAACGAAGGAGGCCGGGATTCAGATTGGTGCGCATCCGGGATTTCCGGATCTGATGGGATTTGGACGTAGAAATCTGGCCGTTTCTCCGGCAGAAGCAAAAGCGTATACTCTGTATCAGATCAGCGCTCTTGGAGGTATGTGCAAAGCCCATAATATGCGCCTGCAGCACGTAAAACCACATGGAGCCCTCTATAATATGGCTGCAAAAGATTATGAGCTTTCTAAGGCTATCTGTGAGGCTATTAAGTCCTATGATCCGGAAATCATCGTAATGGGACTCTCTGGCAGTGAAATGATCCGTGCAGCAAAAGATCTGGGGCTTAAAGCAGCCAGCGAAGTATTTGCAGACCGCGCTTATGAAGAAGACGGAACACTTGTGAACCGCCGCAAAGAAGGTGCAGTCATCAAAGACGAGAACGAAGCAATTGCCCGCGTGATCCGCATGGTAAAAGAGCAGAAAGTTACAACAATCACCGGAAAAGATATTTCCATTCAGGCTGATTCCGTATGCGTTCACGGTGATGGCGAAAAAGCTCTTCTTTTCGTTGAGAAAATCCGAAAAGCTATGGCAGAAGAAGGTATTACGATCAGCCCATTAAAAGACATTTGTAATTAACTTTCCTTCCACCGAAAGAACAACAACACTTTTTCAAAAAAATTCAAAAAAGTGTTTGCATTTTCCGTCAACCTATGATATCATATCTTTTGTCGAGCGGAGATGGCGGAATGGCAGACGCGCTAGATTCAGGTTCTAGTGGGAGCAATCCTGTGAGGGTTCAAGTCCCTTTCTCCGCATTGGACATAAGATGCAAGACACCGTAAACTCGAGGGTTTATGGTGTTTTTCTTTGCTCAAAAATAGAAAAGGGGGCAAAAAAGGGACACCCCTAATCAACGATGAGGACGTAGCACTTTAACAAAGTACTACGTCCCCAGCTATTTTTTAACATTTTTTAGTTCAGGAAGTTTTCGATTATGACTCCTTCTGCTTCTTCTTCTGTCATTCCCAGTGTACGGAGTTTTACAAGTTGCTCGTCGTTGATCCTTCCGATAGCCGCCTCATGGATAATTGCTGCGTCTACATGTTTTGCATTGATCTCCGGAATAGAGCTGACTTCTGCGTGATCCATGATAATAGAGTCGCATTGTACATGAGCATGGCAGAGATTTTTACCGACTGCTCTTGGGTGAAATATCTGCCTGGAGCTGCCTTTTGCAACGGATCTGGATACGATCTGTGCAGAACTTCCTTCACCATTCATTTCTACCATCATATTGGAAGTTGCTTCCTGGTTTCCATGTGTCATCAGCTTCTCTATAACGTACAGTTTTGAGTTTGCTTCCAGATATACATTATTCTCACGTACAGTGGAATCTACACCTTTTATCTGTGCGGTATCAAGTGTAAATACGGAATTCTCGCCAAGATAAACTTCTGTGACCGGGTTGAGGACTCTTGTTCCTGTTCCTTCGCCTTCTCCATAATGTTTCTCCACATAACGTACGTTGCAGTTTTTTTCTACGTGAAATGTGTGGATTCCATCATGGCGGCTTTCATTGCAACCGCTGTTGTGAATTCCACAGCCTGCAACAATCGTTACATTTGCTCCTTCTTCTATATAAAAATCATTATAAACCACATCGGTCATTCCTGTGGCATCTACAACGACCGGAATATGTACTTCTTCTCCATCTGTCTTACCATCAATATAAATGTCGATGCCCGGCTTATCCTGCTTTTTCTTAATTTTGATATGCTCGCTGTCACCGTGGCAGAGGGCAATTCCATTGTGTCTTAAGTTAAATGCACCTGACTGTTTAAATCCACTTGCATCGATCTGTTCCAGTACTTTTTTTGTAATTTCATCTAACGTCATCATATTGCTTTCCTCCCTCCTTATCTGCATGTCAGACAGCTATAAGAATCTGCTGTCTTTCCTAATAGTTGTGGAAGGATCTCGTCAGTTGCTCCAATGGACGCGATCTTACCGTCTTCGATGACCATGATCCGGTCTGCCATCTGAATGATTCTCTCCTGATGTGAAATGAGAACCAGGCTTTCCTTCTTTTCTTTGTGGATTTTCTCGAACTGTTCGATCAGCATGGAAAAACTCCAAAGGTCTATTCCTGCCTCCGGCTCATCAAAAATACATAATTTGTGCGATTTTGCAAGTACGGTTGCAATCTCCAGACGTTTCATTTCACCGCCTGATAGTGTGCCGTCCACTTCTCTTTCAATGTACTCATTTGCGCAAAGACCGACCGTACTTAAAAGCTTACAACACTCTTCTCTTTTTAATTCTTTACCTGCTGAGAGTGACAACAGCTTCATAACAGTCATTCCTTTAAATCTCGGTGGCTGCTGAAATGCATAGCCGATTCCTGCATCTGCTCTGTGATTGATATCATAATTGCTGATATCCTCTCCATCTAAAATAATCTGCCCGGCGCTTGCTTTTTCAATTCCCATTAAAACTTTCGCAAGTGTGGACTTTCCTCCACCATTTGGTCCGGTAATGACAAGCATCTCGCCATCCGCAACATCGAAACTGATGTTTTCAACAATGCTTCTCTCTACTCCATTCTCCTGAACCTGGAATGTAAGATTCTTTACCTCCAGCATAACATAATCTCCCTTCTGACCCATATCAGATTTCAAAATGTCCCGGCAAAAGCCCCAGACACCTTTCTATTATAAATCATGTGAAAAATGTTGTCACCTTTTATTCCAAGTGATTTAGTATATTTTACATTTTTTTCTTCCTGATACTCCATGCCTCCAGCCGCGTCACCTCTATTTTATTTCCTGCCTCTAATCGCGTCACCTCTATTTATCAAATTCAGAAAGTGGAAAAATTTTCCATAAGAATTTTCCCCTTTCTTTTTCCTCTCCATGTTGAACTCATATTTGACGAATGTTATAATAATAATTGGCGTAAAATGAATTGATAATTTTGATAACAGGAGGACTTCTTTATGCCTAATTACCCGGACTCAATCCAGGATCTAGAACCGCTTAGCGGTCTATATATAAGAAAAAGATTTTTAAATGAAGTGCGTACTTTTCTGGACCAGAAGCATCCGCAAGGCTGGTGTATTGTAGCCATCGATATTGAGAATTTTAAATTATTCAATGACTGGTACGGGCAGGACAGCGGTGATTATCTGCTTCTGGAAATTGCTGCCTATCTTCGAAACCTTCACCAGGAAGATAACTACATCACCGGACACTTTAGTGCCGATGACTTTTTTATCTGCATGCCAGATGACGGTCACAAACTCCGCCACATTTATGCAACAATTTATCATTACATTGATAAACTGGAACAAGATGATAGTTTTCTTCCATCCATCGGCGTCTATCGGATTGAAGACGAATCTCTGAATGTCAGCACGATGTGCAACAATGCGCAGATTGCGGCTTCCAGTGTTGATGGAAAGATTGGAAACAGAATCTGCTATTTCGAATCCGGCATGGCTAAAAAAATAGAATTAAAGCAGCGTATTCTCCGGGATGCTCGTCATGGACTGGAAAATCACGAATTTATCTTCTATCTTCAGCCCAAATGTAACATGGCGACCGGTGAACTGGTCAGCATGGAGGCGCTTGCCAGATGGCAGAAATCTGACGGAACTTTTGTCTCACCCGGAGAATTTATCCCACTGTTCGAAAGCAGTGGATTTATTACCCGCTTTGACATGTACATCTGGAAATCTGTCTGCAAAACTTTAGCCGCCTGGCAGGATAAAGGCTGCAAACTTGTTCCGATTTCCATCAATGTCTCTATGATAGACATTACGAATATTGACGTGCCTCAATATTTGTCAATGCTTACAGAGCAGTACCACATTTCCCCAGAATATCTGCCTGTGGAAATTACAGAATCTGTCTTTGCAGAGAGCAACACCATTGTTAAAAATACTATTACCCGTTTCCACAAAAAGGGTTTTTACGTGCTCATGGACGATTTTGGCAGTGGATATTCTTCTTTAAATGTGTTAAAAGACGCGAATGTAGATTATCTGAAACTAGATATGAAGTTCATGCAGATTGATGCAAAGAATAAAGGAAAAGGAATTCAGATTCTGAAATCTATCGTAGATATGGCTTACCGGCTTGGTCTTGTAATCATCGCAGAAGGTGTTGAGACAAAGGAACAGTCCGAGATTCTGAAATCCATGAACTGTAACTATGGTCAAGGATTTTATTTTCACAGACCTATGTCGGTAGAAGCTGCTGAGGAACTCATTCAGACGATTCCAATCGAGAACTTCCGGGCCGCCCATGAACAGGTCAGCCGGATTCGTAATGTCTGCGAAGCGCTCCCTGATTCCCCGGAAATGTGGAAGTTAGGTGACAATATTTTCCGGATTCTTCTGGATCATATGCTTCTGCTCTCCAGATTTAATCTGATTACCGGAGGTATGGAAACGATCAAAAGAGATTCGTCTCTTGCAGGTTTTGGAATTGAATATGAAACCGATTATCAGACCTACATGTCCCGCCTACTGGACGAACAGTTAGTCCATCCGGACGATGCAGATGAATTTCGCTCTATCATGACTCTTGACCAGCTTCGTTTGCGTATGTTCCATGAAAAAGGATCTGTCATCTATCGCTTCCGCAGAAAATTCAAAGCCGGATATTTCTGGACATCACTGGAACTTTTCCCGGATACTGAATGTTCCAAAGAAAATCCTTGGGTCGTTATGGTTATTCATGAATCTCCGTCAGTGAATCCAGATCTTTAAGCTCTGACGCTGACATTTCAAACATCTGGACATCGTCCAGATGTTTTTTTAATACACATTTCCCCCCCACATCGCCTTCAAGATTTTTTAGTTCCTCGTAATATTTGCGTGCAAAAATTACAGGATTCCCCATTCTTCTAGCATTTTCACTAACCAAGATACCTTTCTTTGAGACTTCCCATGTTTCCACCATGTTTTCAAGTGATTCTCTTGTCAGATATGGCTGGTCTGCCACTGCAAACATACAGCCTTCCCTCTTTCGGCTGCCTGTTTTTCCACATTTTTCTTCCAATTCTATGAGCTTTTCCACTCCAAGACGGATAGAGCCGGATATTCCGGCTTCCGGATGTGGATTATTCACGGTTTTCATGTACGGAAAATGTGCTTCTATGTCATAGATGATCTCTTCATACTGCGTCACAATCACTATGGTATCTAAAAGCCCTTTCTGCCACAATGCAGCTACAACTTCCAGTCCGTAGCGGTACATACATTTTCCATTCAACCTATATAACAACTTGTTCGAACCAAACCGGGTGCTGTTGCCCGCTGCCAGAAAAATCAAATTCATTCGTTTTTCTCCATTCTTCTACTGTATAGCTTCCAATGCCTGATTTGATCCAATCAAAATCAGAACATTCCCTTCCTTCAGCTGTTCTTTTGGATCTGGATTGACTTCTACTTTGTCTCCCATCTTGATTCCCACAACAATAACGTCATAAGTTTTTCTTACATCTAACTCTAAAAGCGTCCTGCCAACCCATTTTTCCGGCACTTCTGTTTCGACCAGGCTATAATCCGGTGAGAGCGCGATCCAGTCCGTAAAGTTTGCAGACATCAGATTCCTTGCCACACGCATTCCCATCTCTTTTTCCGGAAAAATAACAGAATCTGCTCCGATTTTCTCAAGCACTGTTGCATGAAGTTCATTTTTTGCCTTTGCCATAACATATGGAACACCAATTTCCTTGCACACAAGTGTTGCCATGATACTCGCTTCCATATTGTCTGATGCCGCTACCACAACTCCATCCAGATTCCTCGTTCCAAGCGAACGGATAAAATCTGCATCTTCAATGTCTGCTTTCATAGCATAGGACACCTGATTCGCAATTGCCTCCACACGCTCCATATTTGCATCGATTGCAACCACTTCACAACCTAATTTTTGAAGCTCAATGGCAACACTTTCTCCAAAACTACCTAACCCAAATACCGCATACTGCTTCTTCACTGTATCTCCTCCGTATCACATTTTCTTTCATTTTTCTTACTTTATCCTACCAGTATATTATTCGTCGGAAGTGTGCGTATCCTGTCTTTTTGATTCTTTTTTCCTGCAAACAAAAGTGCAATTGTCACAGGTCCGACTCTTCCAATATACATTAGTGCAATAATTACCGCCTGACTTTCCCTGCACAGATGGGAAGTCAGGTCTGCAGTCAGACCGACGGTTCCAAGCGCAGAAGCCGTCTCATACATAATGTTCAGAAAGGATAACCTGTCTGCTTCAAATACTGCAATCAATGTTGTTCCTGTTAAGTAACAGATCAGTGCAAGCACGACTGTCACAAATCCCATTCTGACATTTTGTGCGGATATTCTTCTTCCAAAACATTCCGTATCCTGTCCCCCACGGACAAATGCAATGCATGTAAGCATGAGCATTGCTATAGTAGTAGTCTTCACACCTCCTGCCGTTCCTCCAGGTGATCCTCCGATAAACATCAAAAGGATATTCAGAAATCTTGTCTCTTCATGCATACCTGCCTGTGAAAATGTAGAATATCCCGCTGTTCTGGTCGTCACTGACTGAAAGGCAGATGCCATCCATTTCTCTCCAAAATTTAAGTGTCCAATTGTATCCGGATTATGATATTCCAGTAAAAATGTCAATAACGTTCCCACTGCCAGCAATATCAAGGTTGTCACGATTGCAAGCTTTGAATGCAGCCGGAGTCTTGTAAACCACCATTTTCCAGGAATTTCTTTCTTTCGGATTTTTTTAATATTACCCAGCACATCATACCAGACACTAAATCCGATACCACTTAAGATGATCAGAAGCATTGTCGTAATATTAATGAGTGGATTACAGATATATTTTGCCAGACTGTCTGAACCTAGTATATCAATTCCTGCATTGCAGAACGCAGATACCGAATGAAAGATGCTATACCCAATTCCACGCAGCAATCCATATTCCGGCACGAACTGCACTGCATAGAATAAAGCTCCCACACCCTCAACCGTAAATGTTCCGATCAGAATTCTTCTGACCATTCCTACAATACCACCAATAGAATCTGCGTTATACGTTTCCTGGATAACCATACGCTCCCTGACAGTAATCTGTCTGCGTAAGAGAAAAAAGAATGCCGTTACACAGGCAATGATTCCAAGTCCGCCAATCTGTATCAATATCAACAAAATTACTTTTCCAAATAATGTGAATTGAGTTTGCGGAATGATTGTGACCAGCCCTGTCACACACACTGCAGATGCCGATGTAAATAACGCATCAAAGAATTCAATCGGCTTCTGGTTGCTGACCGGAAGCCATAAAAGAACTGCTCCGGTCACAATTACAAGCAAAAATCCGGTTACCAGAATCTTCATCGTATTCCAGCGAATATTTTTCTTTCTATTATATCTTTTCATATGTTTTCTTCCTTTGATTTTTCAATAACCACATTATGCTCTTTTTCTTTTCTTTTGTCTACTTTTTTATATATTCTATATAAGTCTATACTTTTTATTTCTTGCGAAACTTCTTTCCAGGTACTATACTAAATTTAGTTTCAGTTTTAGTTTTATATATTTGTTTTCTACGAGGAGATTGGATTATGATTACAACTACCGATTTCGGAACTTTATGTGACGGCAGAACAGTCAGATTATATACATTAAAAAATAACGCCATCGAACTTTCTGTCACAGATTACGGCAGCACTCTCGTACGCCTGCTCGTCCCGGATAAGAATGGCAAGCCAACGGATGTTGTCCTTGGCTATGATGATCTTGCAGGCTATGTGGCCGATGACACCTGCTTTGGAAATAATGTCGGCAGAAGCGCCAATCGTATTGGAGGTGCTTCATTTACACTGAATGGTACAGAATATAAACTGGCTGCCAACGATGGAGAAAATAATCTTCACAGCGGTCCGGACTCTTACTCAAAACGGATCTGGAACGTAGCAGCTAAAACAGATACCTCCATTACATTTTCTCTGGAAAGCCCTCATATGGATCAGGGATTCCCAGGAGCACTGACCATGTCTGTCACCTACGAGATTTCCGGTCAGAACGATGAGCCTGCTTTCTCGATTACATACGAAGCAGTTCCGGATCAGGATACATTGATCAGCATGACGCACCACAGTTACTATAATCTGAACGGAGAAGGTTCCGGTGATATTCTGAATCATAAGGTTACGCTGGCAGCAGACTTCTATACTCCAACTGATGCTGCTTCTGTTCCAACCGGAGAAATTACTTCTGTCACCGGAACGGTTATGGATTTTCGTGACGGACGTTATCTTGGCACTGATATTGAAGATTCTACGTTACAGACTGCCCGCGGCTACGATCACAACTGGGTAATTGGAACCGGATATGGCGTTCCTCACAAAGTGTTGACTGCAACAGGTGACCAGAGCGGCATCTCCATGGACTTATCGACAGATTATCCTGGAATCCAGCTTTACACTGCCAACTATCTGGAGCATGTTGCCGGAAAGCAAGGGCATGTATACGAGGCAAGAGATGCTGTGTGCTTCGAGCCACAATATTTTCCAGATGCTATTCATCATCCGAATTTTCCAAGCCCTGTGGTAAAAGCCGGTGAAACTTATAAAAAGCAAATTATTTATCATTTTTTATACAGACTAACTACAGTAAAATGATAAAATCCCAAGATGGACAACTCTTCTATAAGCTCTCCATCTTGGGATTTTTTATGAAATTCTAACAACCTAATATCCTGTCTCCGTTGTATACTGCTCTGCCATCGTATCCCAGCTCGTAAATTTCTCATCGCCTCTGTGATCCGGCAGCATATAATGCTCCTGCAAATACATGGTCATGTAATCTGTAATTTTATGTGCTCCTGACAGGTTCAAATGATCGCCTTTATCCAGGGTGTCATTTTTCCAGTCGATTCCCAGTTCCTTAAGCTTCTGATTAAAATCAAGATAAGGAATTCCATACTTCCCGGCGTATTTTAGCACTGCATTGTATCTCTTGTAATTATGATTTACCGGAGAAGCCGATGTGTAAAGCAAGAGCTGAATTTTGTTTTTCTCACACAGTTTCCGGATTTTATCCAAATACCAGAGATTTATTTGGGGTATTTCTTTTTCCTTTTTCGTCTTCTTCATGTAACTGCCTTTGCTGTATGCCGCTACTCCCGACCGGCCGGATTGCAAAGCCTTTGTAAGACTGCCATCCTTCTGGTATCTGGTCATTCACAATATTTTTCCACAAATTATGATATTGTAACACCGGAAAATAGTACATAGCTGTATCGCTGATAGAACTGCGCAGACTATCCGGTGTATTCGTATAGCGAAACAACATATTAGTTTCCAATAGTACGACCTGTGGTGACTGATAATCTAAAGCATGCTTTAACATATAATATGATTCCGAAATACGCTGACCAGATTGTCCACATATATAACTTGTAATTCCAACACTTTTCCACAATTCCATCGGAGATATCGACGTCATGCTCTCGCTGTCCCCAAGTACAAGCATATCTATAGAGTCTTTTTGTTCTTTCTGAATACCGACATAGCTGTTATATCTTCCCGGCAGCCCTGCAAGTCTGCCGATATAGATACGTTCTATCCAGTCAGATAACATCACCGTACTGCATATCACTATAAATATAAATATTCCTATCTTTTTCTTCATGCCTATATCCTCTAAAATCCTGCATAAATCAAATCAATCATCTGATAACCTTCTCCATATGCCCCAAAGATCAGAATTGCCATAACAAGACCATAACAAATGACCCATTTTCCAGGAACAAATGCTTTTTCAACCGTGCAGATCCACTGTTTTTGACACATTTTTGTTTCTTTCGGCCAATACTCCTTTATCAGATCTGCGAAAAATACTATCATACAGCCAATTATTATAATTCTGAAATCATTCTGATCCAAACCTAATGTAAGCAAGGTGCCATCCTTAAACGTCTCTGTCGTGAATCCCTGAAAGATACTTTTAAACATATGAAATCCCTGACGGAAGCCATCTCCTCGGAAAAACATTTCACCCGTGAATATGATGATCAGCATCTTCACTGTCTGAAATGCTTTATAGAACATACACTCTGGATTAATATGAAGTACTGCAAGAATTCTGTCTCTTACCGGTTCCAATGCAAGTCCCATAAAAATCAATCCAAAGTAATATAATCCGTAAAAAATGTAATTCCATTTCGGACCATGCCACAGACCATTACTGATCCATACCGGGAAAAGTGCCATTGCTGCAATTCCCATTCTCGCCACATATTTTCCAAAATCCCCTTTGAAATGTTTTCTCGTAAATTTATTCCACTTTCTGGCCGTCTTGGAAATGGATACTGGATAAAAGATATAGTTCTTGAACCAGACACCAAGTGTAATGTGCCATCGTTTCCAGAAATCTGTACATGTCTTTGCAAAAAACGGCTGGCTGAAATTCTCCGGCAGGCGAATTCCAAAAAGTCCGGCACTTCCGATGACCATATCCATACAGCCCGAAAATTCCATATACAACTGTATCGTATAAGAAATCGCCGCTGCCACGATCACGGCACCACTGTAGCTCTCGTATCCGACATACACCTTGTCGACCAGCACTGCAAGCCTGTCCGCAATAATCATCTTTTTAAACAATCCCCAGATGATTCGATAACAGCCCTTAAAAACATTCTCTGCTTTTACAGATTCATTTTTAAACAACGTATCTTCCACATCTTCCCATCTGCAGATCGGACCTTCTACGATTACCGGGAAGAATCCAAGAAACAATGCGGTCTTCACCAGACTATACTCTGCCTTTACCTTTCCCCAGTACACATCTGCCATATATCCGATTGCAGATAGTGTATAAAAAGAAATTCCAATTGGCAAAAAGATCAGTTGATCTTGATAGCTCCAGTCTATATGAAGCACCATTGCCAGCTTCGAAACATTTCCAAAGAAAAAATTTCGATACTTCAGACACAAAATCGTTCCCAAAAGCAAAAGAATTCCTAACTGAAATACTCTCTTTTTTCTCTTGTCGCGCTTGTCCATCGTATCCATCCAGATACAGATATGGTGTGTCAGAAATGTTGTCCCGATCAGATAAATAATTAATTTTTCACTAAAGCTCCAGAAAAACAAATAACTAAATATGAGCAATGTATAACTTCTCCATTTTGCCGGAGTGATCTGATAGAAAAGAAGTGCTGCCGGCAAAAAAAGGAGTAAGTATGGTGTTGTGTGATAAGCCATAATAACCCTCTCTTTCACACTCCACTATACACTCCTTTTCTTAAGATTTTCTGTAGTTTTACAAAATAATTTTAAATTTTCAAAACTTTTAAAAAAGTCATCTCCTAACTATATGCAGGTCTGTTTTTATTTATTCTTTTCTTTCTCAGCTTCCGTAAAATTTCTGTGCAGAAGTTCATGTGTTTTACCTTTCAAAAGTCCTTCATACAAAGACTGTACCATCGGATTTTCATCTGATTTCTTAATCTGGGTATTGACATCTGCCTTATACAGTCCCTGCATACGTGCTTCTCTCGTATGTGCACCTGCATTCAGTGGCTGTCCGCCACCCATGACACATCCGCGTCTGCATGCCATAACTTCTACGAAATCATAATGAATCTCTCCGCTCTTAATCTTCTTCAGCAGCTGGTCTGCATTTGCAAGGCCGCTTACGATTGCAGCTTTGATCTCTTTGCCATTATAATCATAGACAATCTCTTTGATTCCATCATCACCGCGCACTCCGCTGGACTTCAATTCTTCCATATCTGCACGCTTGTGTCCCTGTGTAATCTTACGAAGAACAGCTTCTGTGACTCCTCCGGTCACTCCAAAGATCACTCCGGCTCCGGAACCAATTCCAAATGGTACATCTGCAGATTCGATTTCAACCTGGTCAAACATAATTCCTGCCCGCTTAATCATAGAAATCAATTCGGTTGTTGTCAGAACATAATCTATGTCCTGTCTGCCATTCGTTTTCGATTCTGGACGAAGAATTTCTTCTTTCTTTGCCGTACATGGCATAATTGATACAGATACTAATTTTTTACCGGCATTATTTTCCGGATTCTTATAGTATTCTCTTACGACTGCTCCAAACATCTGCTGTGGTGAACGGCAGCTAGACAGATGTGGAACAAATTCCGGATAACGGTTCTCGCAGAATTTCACCCACGCCGGACAGCATGAGGTAAATAACGGAAGATTTTCTCCTGCGTTGAATCTCTCCATAAATTCTTTCGACTCTTCCATAACTGTCAAATCAGCTCCATATGCTGTGTCATAGACCTCATCAAAGCCAAGTCTGTGAAGAACTCCGACCAGTTTTCCCATCACATTCTCACCCTTTGGAATTCCGAATTCCTCACCTGCTGCCACACGTACAGCCGGTGCAATCTGGGCAATTACAATGGTATCTTTATCAGCAAGCGCATCCCAGACAACATCAATATTCGTCTTGATACTGATTGCTCCGGTCGGACAGACAACACGGCACTGTCCACAGTTTACACAGTCTGTCTGGGCAATTGGCTTATTAAATGCAGGAGATACAATTGCTTCTGTTCCACGATAGGCAAAATCAATGGCATTTACTCCCTGTACATTGTCGCACATACGCACACAGTCACCACAGAGAATACATTTATTTGGATCACGTACAATTGCTGGTGAACTGTCATCAATCGGATGTGGCTCTTTTGTATTCTCAAATCGGACATCGTGCACTCCCAGCCTGTGTGCAAGATCCTGGAGATGACATTCCCCACTCTTGATACAGGTTGTACAATCTCTGCAGTGCGATGCTAAAAGCAATTCTATAATCTGCTTTCTGTATTTTATCAGTCTTGGTGTATTCGTATAAATGACCATTCCGTCCTTCGGTTTTTCTGAACAGGAAGCAAACGTCTTTCCCCATTCATTTTCTACAGTACAAAGACGGCATGCACCGTAAATGGATAATTCAGAATGGTAGCATAATGTTGGTATATCTATTCCGGCTTTGCGGATAACGGCCAGAACGTTTGGTTCATCCGTGAATTCCACACGCCGTCCATCAATCATCATTGATCCCATATTCTTTCCTCCTCGGTTATTCTGTATAGACTGCACCAAAGGAACAATTCTCTAAACATGCTCCACATTTGATACATTTTGCGCTGTCGATCACATACGGTGATTTAATCTTGCCTGTAATGGCACCAACCGGACAATTTCTTGCACACTTGGAGCATCCCTTACATTTTTCCGGATTGATCTTATAATTCCGGAGATTTGCACAGATACCGGCACGGCATTTCTTATCACGGATATGCTCTTCATATTCTTCCCGGAATGCCTGAATCGTGCTGATTACCGGTTTTGGCGCACTCTTTCCAAGACCGCAGAGAGCTGTGTTTTCAATCATATCAGCTAACTCTTCCAGCTCTTCGATGTCCCCTTCTCTTCCTTCTCCGGCAACGATACGCTCCAGAATCTCCAGCATACGCTTCGTTCCCTCACGGCATGGTACACATTTTCCACAACTTTCACGCTGCGTAAAATTCATAAAGAATCTTGCAACTTCAACCATACAGGTATTCTCATCCATAACAACCAGTCCTCCAGAACCGATCATGGCACCAATCTTCGTCAATGAATCAAAGTCCATCTTACTGTCCAGCTGTGATTCTGTCAGACATCCTCCAGATGGTCCTCCGATCTGAACAGCTTTAAATTTCTTGCCATCACGGATTCCGCCGCCAATATCAAAGATGATCTCTCTTAACGTAATACCCATCGGCACCTCGATCAGACCAGTATTATTTACATTTCCCGTCAGGGCAAATGCTTTCGTTCCCGGACTTTCCGGTGTTCCGATTCCTGTATACCAGTCAGCTCCATGCTTCACGATCATCGGTACATTCGCATAAGTCTCAACATTATTCAGAACCGTCGGTTTTCCAAACAATCCCTTTTCAACGGTTCTAGGCGGTTTTACACGCGGCATTCCACGCTTACCTTCAATGGATGCTGTCAGGGCTGAGCCCTCACCACATACGAAAGCTCCTGCTCCACGGTTGATATGTAAATGGAAGCTAAATCCTGTTCCCAAAATATTGTCTCCCAGAATTCCAAGCTCTTCTGCCTGTCTGATTGCAATGCGAAGTCTGCTGACTGCCAGCGGGTATTCCGCACGGACATAAATATATCCTTCCTGTGCCTGTACCGCATAGGCTGCGATCATCATACCTTCGATCATGCGATGCGGATCTCCTTCATCACCATTGCAGACGACATAACGGATCTTTTCTTTCTGTCCAGCAACCTGGGACCATTTTCTTCCAGTCTGGAAACCAGCTCCTCCACGTCCACGCAGATTTGACTGGGTAATCGTCTTGATTACGGCCTCCGGCGTCATCTCAAATACAGCTTTTTCAAATGCTTCATATGCACCTACTGCCAGTGCATCCTCAATATGTTCTGCATCAATGTGACCGCAGTTTTTCAGAACAAGTCTTGTCTGTTTTGCATAGAATGGAATTTCTTCCTGAGTCTGATAGACCTCATTATCCTGCTTGTACATCAGACGTGTGACTGGCTCTCCATGGAGGACTGTCTTTTCAAAGATTTCTTCACAGTCTTCCAGCTTTACTTTTAAGTAGAGATAATTATAAGGTTCAATTCTGACAAGCGGACCCATCTCGCAAAAGCCATGACATCCACTTTTCTTAACGCCGACATGTTCTCCATGTGCAATCTCTGCTCCGATTCTGACCTCAACATGATCCATACCCGCTGTCAGTTCACTGAATCTGTCAAAGATTTTGTCAGAACCACCTGCAAGACATCCGGTCCCTCCACAGACCAGTATCTTACATGTTTCTTTATTTCTCTTCTCCTGGCATTGTTCACGCAGGAGTGTAAGTTGTGTTCTGTTTTCCAGTTTCATCTGTTATTCCTCCCGCAGTTTTTTGATTAATTCACTCATTTTTTCCGGTGTCATCTTACCATACACCTCGTCATTGATCATGACTGCCGGTGCAAGTCCGCATGCGCCAAGACAGGAAACGGTCTCTACTGTAAATAACTGATCATCTGTTGTGTGTTTATCTTTATTAAGCCCCAGCTCTTTATATAATCCTTCCAGTATCGGAATTGATTTACGCACATGACAGGCCGTACCATCACAGACTTTAATAACATATTTGCCCTTTGCTTCAAACGAGAAGTTCTCATAAAAACTTGCAACGCTGAAAGCCTTTGCTTCTGAAATGCCAATTTTTCCGGCCACATAACTTAATAATTCCGGTGGAAGATAGCGGTATTCCTCCTGAATATCCTGGATAATCGGAATCAGCGACCGCTCTTCACGCGTGTGACAGGCAATAATCTCATCTGTCTTCTCGTAATAAGATGCGTCTAACATAAAAAACCTCCTCATGAATCAAATTTATTCTATTTCTATTTTATCTCAATTTTTATTGCCATGAAAATATCAATAAAGCATGAGTGATATATGCTTTTACATATATTTATTAGTTTCAAGTAACTTTAAAGGTCAAAAAAAGAAGCCTCGCTATTTTGAGACTTCTATTGCTTCTTTCTTCAGCTGCCGGATAAACTCCCGTTCATCTTCACTCAGAAACTTTCTGCCCGGATATACCATAACATCTTTCATCCGCCGCTGCTGCCATTCTATCTTACGCTGTGCCAGTCCATTTCTTCGGAGAAGTTCTTCCGGAATCGGTGACACCCACATATAAGTTCCCGGTATATCTTTCAGAAGCAAAAACTGATTGCCACGCTCATATACATGAATCCGTCTGTGTGCATTCTGATTCTCCGGCGTTTCCTTAATGTCCAGATACTCCCCGTTCGGCAGTCTGGAATCTCCGTGTATCAGCTCGATATAAGGTTCCAGATCTTCATATCCATTCAGTTTTTTCGTTGCCAGCGGATCATTCTCATTAACAACAAGACGATACTGGAAATCCATGATTTTTTCATATTCCAGACCTCTTAAATGAATAATGGAATAGTAATATTCTTCATATTTGTCTTCCATCCGGATCAGCGCAAGATTGTAATGCTTCTTTGTAAGATTGTCCAGCGCTTGGACAGAATTGCACTCCCGGATATGCAGTCTCAGCTCTTCTGCATCTCTCACCTGCTCTACATACTTTCCAAATGCATAAGATGCATAGCTGGCTCTTGGTATAGAAATTTTCATCTCTACATCAGTCCCTTTTTTATTTCCCGGGAATTTACGGTTCAACCCTTCAATTTCCTGAAGGACCCGTCTCGCCTGCGCAATAAACTGCTGCCCTTCCCTGGTAGGAACCATTCCCCTCGCTGTCCGCACGAAGAGCTGGATCTGATATTCCTCTTCCAGATTCCGGATTGCCTTACTGATGTTCGGCTGTGCAACATACAAACGCTTGGATGCCGCGCTCACCGAACCACACTGTGCAATTTCAATGATATATCTTAACTCTGTTATATTCATTTTTATCACTCATTCTCAAACATTAATAAAAAGCTGAGTCCCAGAAGAATACAGGAAATCCAGATCATATGGATTCCAAAATGTTCTGTCAAGTTGCCGCCAAGTCCTGCTCCGATCGCAAATAAAAAGATAATTCCAAAATAATAAGCGGCCTGCTTTAACTGCTCTGTTTTTTTGTCCTGAAGATAATGAGAAAACGCTGCCGTTCCACTTCTTAAGTTACCGATGCACATGGTACTTGCATAGGAATAACCACCCATCTTCCGGAATGTCTGCACCTGCATCGCACAGGCAAAGGACACAAAAATCGTCGCTGTCATATTCAGACTGTGTGGAATAAATCCTACGACAAATAATATGACAATCTCTGCAAGCAGAATCCCCTGCCTCCAGTGAAGCCGTCTGGCATATTTATACCGCATCTGAATCTGATCTG